>OKWJ01002036.1_pt1 | contig 11844 bp, 8 predicted proteins | sample 1607121 | NCBI WGS metagenome assembly OKWJ01 (sample SAMN04414080, study PRJEB24778) | human gut metagenome | material: faecal | host: Homo sapiens | reverse complement strand
GCGGCGCTTGTTCTGCATTGCCCGGAACAGCTCGATCTGCTGCATGAACTGACTGCCGCGGCAGGGCACGGAAAGGAACTCGAGCTCAGCAAAAGCTGCGTTTCGGGCTCAATGCTTATGCAGTATCTGCGCCGTGACTTAAAGGCGGAGGAAAGACAGCTTCCGGAGCTGAATGCGGGTGCGGCAGCGGAATGGACAGCAAAAAACACGGCCGATTTACTGAGCAAATGCCGTGAGCTGAATGTTTCGACGGTTCCGCTGATTGACTGCACGATAAAAAATCTTCACAAGCAGAAAACGAACCACATAGTGTTGCTTGCGGCAACGCAGCCCGGACTTAAGAATCTGTATAAATTGGTTTCGTATTCAAACCTTGACCATTTTTATAAGACACCGCGTATTCCGCGCAGTCTTCTCAACCTGCACCGCGAGGGTATTATAATCGGCACGGCATGTGAGGCCGGTGAGCTTTTCCGTGCAATGGTGGACGGAAAAAGCGAGGAGGAATTGCTGAAGATAGCTTCGTGGTACGACTACCTTGAAATTCAGCCGATCGGAAATAACGCTTTCCTTGTGCGTGAGGGTCTTGCAAAAGATGATGAAGAGCTTCGCGATTTCAACCGCCGTATTGTTGCTCTTGGAGAAAAACTCAACAAACCCGTTGTTGCAACGGGAGACGTTCATTTTATCGAACCGGAGGATTCGATTTTCCGCGCAATACTGATGTGCTCTCAGAATTTCAAAGACGCAGCGGTTCAGCCGCCTCTTTATTTCAGAACAACGGAAGATATGCTTGCGGAGTTTCAATATCTCGGCAGTGATAAGGCGTTTGAAGTTGTTGTTAAGAATACAAATTTGATTGCGGATATGTGTTCTCAGCTCCGCCCGTTTTTGGACGAAAAACAAACTTACTCGCCGGAACTTCCGGGCGCGGCGGATGAACTTAAGGGCCTTGCCCTGAACACCGCACACGAGCTTTACGGGGATCCGCTGCCGGAAATCGTCCAAAAAAGACTCGATAAGGAATTGAACTCAATCATCGGCAACGGTTACTCATCACTCTATATGGTTGCGCAGAAACTCGTTTCAAAATCCCTCAGCGACGGCTATCTTGTCGGTTCAAGGGGTTCGGTCGGTTCGTCCTTTGTTGCACACCTTGCGGGGATAACCGAGGTAAACGCGCTCCCCGCGCATTATCGCTGCCCGAATTGCAAATACAGCGAATTTCCCGATGTAGGCGATGACTCACGCTGCGGGATTGACCTTCCGCCGAAAGACTGCCCGAACTGCGGAACTCCGCTGCGACGGGAAGGGTATGAAATTCCGTTTGAAACTTTCCTTGGTTTCAAGGGTGATAAAACTCCGGATATCGATCTTAACTTTTCGGGCGAATATCAGCCCGTTGCGCACAAGTTTACGGAGGTCATGTTCGGTGAAGGTCATGCCTTCCGCGCGGGCACGATTTCGGGCGTTAAGGATAAAACCGCATACGGTTATGTGCTGCACTATTGCGAGGAATACGGGCTGAACCTTTCCGAAGCGGAAAAAAACCGTCTTGCAATGGGTTGCGTCGGCACGCGCCGAACAACGGGGCAGCATCCGGGCGGCATTGTGATCGTCCCGGAAGATTTGGAGATTTTTGACTTTTGTCCCGTGCAGCATCCGGCGGAAAGAATTGATGCGGAAAGCATAACAACACACTTTGACTTCCATGCATTGGACGACAAACTTGTCAAACTTGACATTCTCGGACATGATGACCCGACAACACTGCGAATGCTTCAGGATATAACGGGCGTAGATCCGAAGAGTATTCCGCTGCACGATGAAAAAACAATGTCAATCTTTAAGTCGGATGAGGCACTCGGAATATCCCTTAAGGAGCTGAAATGCGATGTCGGCAGCCTCGGCATTCCCGAATTCGGAACAAACTTTGTTCGCGGAATGCTGATGGATACGCGTCCGACAACAATGGAAGAGCTTGTTCGTATCGCCGGACTTTCCCACGGCACGGATGTGTGGCTTAATAATGCGCAGGATCTTGTGCGGGACGGCACCGCAACGCTGATGGAGGTTATATGCACACGCGACGATATTATGAACTATCTCATTGCACACGGCGGAGAACCCTCGCTGTCGTTTAAAACGATGGAGAGCGTCCGAAAAGGCAAGGGACTTAAGCCCGAGATGGAGGATGCAATGCACGAGAACAATATTCCGCAGTGGTATATCGACAGCTGCAAAAAAATCAAGTATATGTTCCCGCGCGCTCATGCAGCGGCGTATGTTATGATGTCTTTCCGCGTAGCATATTATAAGGTGCATTACCCGCTTGCGTTCTATGCGGTTTATTTCACGGTTCGTGCGGATAAATTTGATATTGAACAGTGCCTCGGCGGCGCGGAACGCGTACTCGGCAATCTTGAAGAGCTTAAGGCAAAGGATAAACTTGAAACAAAGGACGAGGAACAGATAGTTATCCTTGAAATGGTCTATGAAATGAATCTGCGCGGAATCGAACTGCTCCCGATAGATATTTACAAATCGAAAGCAACGCGTTTCACTGTTGAGGACGGCAAGCTTCGCCCGCCGTTCAATGCCATTGCCGGCTTGGGCGATAACGCCGCTCTGCTGATTGAAAAAGGTGCGGAGGGAGGACAATTCATTTCCCGCGAGGAGTTTGTGAAGCGTACACATGCAAATTCTGCCGTGATGGAAAAGTTGGATGCCCTCGGCTGCCTTGACGACTTGCCGGACAGCGATCAGGTCTCAATGTTCTGACGGGGCGCCGCACGGACGGCAGAAACATCCGAACCGCGCGATATTCGGAAAATTCCGCAATATATGCAATGTTTTTTCGGAAAGCTATTGCTTTTTGAGGCAAAGTATGGTATGCTTACCTCAGTAATGAGTTTTTTGATGCATTTAAGCCTTGAAATCGTGTTAAAATGCATCATTTCGGATGAGCGGCATGAGGTATTCGTGCATTTAAGAGTGGGCAAAACCCGCTCTTTAATTTTGAAAAAACCTTGCGCATGCATTGCGTTTCGGAGGAATTGCGGTTGAAGCTGACAGACAGGATTTTTGAACTCACGGAATCAAAAGTTCGTGAATTGGGCTATGAGCTCTATGATGTTGAATATCAAAAGGAATACGACAATTGGGTTCTCACCCTTTATATCGACAGTAAAGACGGAATTTCGCTTGACGATTGCGAAATTGTGAGCAATGCTGTTGATCCGATTCTTGATGAAGCGGATCCGATTGAACAGGCATACTATCTTTCGGTCAGCTCCGTCGGCATAGATCGCCCGCTGAAAAAAGACAAAGATTTTCAGCGCAGCATCGGCAAAACGATCGACGTGAAGCTTTATGCGCCGCTGAAAGGCAAAAAGGAGTTCTGCGGAGAGCTTGTTTCGTTTGATGCGGAATCATTTACGGTTCGCACATTGCCGCGAAAGCCCGGCGAAGCTTCGGAAACGGTCACCGTTGGGCGCAGGCAGGCGGCACTCGTGCGTCCGCACATAGATTTTTAAACATTCCCGGGTCTGCGGGTTCTAAAAATTAAAATTTTAAACCGAAAAATATTTGTGATTTCTAAGGAGTATAAATATAATGAAGAACAATGCCGAGCTTATCAGTGCGCTTAACGTAATCAGCAAACAGCGCGGGATTTCCGTTGATATCCTTGCGGATGCTATCGAATCCGCACTTGTAAGTGCCTATAAAAAGAACTACAATGTGAACTGCAACGTCCGTGCGAATCTGGATCGCGAAACAGGTGCAATCGAAATCTGGGCTTCCAAAACCGTTGTTGAACAGGTTGAAAACCCCTTTACGGAAATTTCAATTGAAAAAGCAAAGCAGATAAATCCGCTTTATGAAATCGGCGATGTTCTCGAGGAAGAAGCGGACACAAAGAATTTCGGCAGAATCGCGGCGCAGACTGCAAAGCAGGTCGTTATGCAGCGCATTCGCGAAGCGGAACAGGGCGCAATCTTTGAGGAATATTCCGACAAAGAATACGAAGTTCTGACGGCAATCGTTCAGCGCGTTGAAAAGAACGGTGTTTATGTTGAACTCGGCAAAACCGACGGCATAATTCCGTTCAATGAGGTTATCGTCGGCGAAAACTATGCGCCGAATGACCACATCAAGGTTTATGTTCTGAAAATACAGCGCGACACGAAAGGCCCGCAGATTATCGTTTCAAGGACGCATCCCGGCCTTGTAAAGCGGCTGTTTGAGCTTGAAGTACCCGAAATTCAGAGCGGAGTCGTGCAGATAAAGTCTGTTGCGCGTGAGGCCGGACAGCGCACCAAGATCGCGGTTGCAAGCTTTGACCCCCAGGTTGATGCCGTCGGTGCATGCGTCGGACAACGCGGCACAAGGGTCGAAAACATCGTCAACGAGCTCCATAACGAAAAAATGGACATCATCGAGTGGGATCCCGACATTGCGGTTTATATCGCAAAGGCACTCGGTCCCGCAAAGGTTTTGATGGTTTACATTAACGAAGCGGAAAAGGCTGCAAAGGTCATTGTTCCCGATAATCAGCTTTCGCTTGCAATCGGCAAGGAAGGACAGAACGCAAGGCTTGCCGCAAAGCTCACAGGCTGGAAGATAGATATCAAGAGTCATTCCCAGGCTGAAGCGGATATGGAACTTGAGATGGGTTCCGTTGACGGCGTTCCCGGCAGCGAAAGCGGAAACGATATGTTCAATGATGACGAGGCATTCGGAGAGCAGGGGTTCAACGGTGCTCCGATGAATTTTGATGATTTCGGCGGGCAGAACATCTGATTTTCACCGAAACAAAATTTCAAACATGATTTAAATTTTAACCGAGGTTCTTGGTGAATCGGAACGGACTTCGGTACGGAGGTTGCGAATTGCAAAAGAAAATCCCTCTGCGCATGTGCGTCGGCTGCCGTGAGATGCGGCCCAAAAGAGAACTCGTGCGCGTTGTGTGCAGCAAAGACGGGCAGATTTCCGTTGACTTAACAGGAAAAGCTGCGGGACGCGGTGCGTATGTATGCCCAACGGAAGAATGCCTTAAAAAAGCCGTTAAAACACGTGCGCTTGAAAGGGCATTCTCTCAAAAAATCGAACCCGAAGTCTTTGACAGGCTTGCGGCGCAGGTTGAGCACTCAAAAACCGAACCGCAAAATTCGGCGGAAGAAAAGCGCGAAGCGGTGCCCGATTCGCCGAACTCATCCGCGAACAACAATGAGGGGTGAGCTGCTTTGACAACAACCAACGCAAAACTCAACAATTCAATCGGTTTGGCGATGAAAGCGGGCAAAATTGCTTCCGGAGATTTTTCGGTCGAGAAAGCCGTCAGATCCGGAACGGCAAAGCTTGTTATGCTCGATGAGAGCGCGTCCGAAAACACAAAAAAACAATGGCGGGATGCATGCAGCTTCAGAAACATTCCGCTGATAAGAATCCGTGCAATGGGCAGCGCGATCGGAAAACCTGCCAGAATGGTTGCCGCCGTGACGGACGAAGGTTTTTCGGCAATGATAATTAAAAATTCCAACAAAAACAATGAAGCAATGACTGAACTTACGGAGGCAATGACCGATGACAAAGGCTGAATTATTAAACAACGCAAAAAGGATCCAAGCCGCAGCACAGGAATTGCTGGATAAAACGAGCGTCCTCAAAACAGACATCGGCAATTCTCTCCAAGCGGCAAAACGCCATGAAAGCAAACTTATCAGCAAGGAGCGCGCCGCAGAGGCGGAACGCAGAGAAAAAGAAAAGGCTGAACGTTTGATTGAATACCTCAATTCGGACGAGCAGCGCGGCGTTTACGTCAGCGATCGCGATTCCGCAGCGGGAAATGCCGCAGCAGGAATTCCCGCGGCGGGAATTCCCACAGTGGGAAATGCCGCGGCGGGAATTCCCGCTGATGCAGGCACCGAAAAAGCACCAAAGGCGGAGGCGGAAAAGGTACAGGGTGAACCGAGACCCGAAAATGCGGACAGGAAGCCCGAGAAGGGCGCGCAAAAGCCCGAACCGCCCGAGCAAAAGCCGGTGCAGCCCGCGCCGAAGCCCGAAGAAAACAAACCCGAAAAGGCGGCGGAACGGGAACAGGAACAAAACGTGGATAAGCCCGCCGAACATAAGCCCGAAAAGGCAGAACCGGTTCGGAATAACGTTGCTGACAAGGTCGCAGACAGTGTCAATGACGCGCAAGAAACAAAGGATAAAAACAACAAAGAAATGCCCGGAGCAAACAAAGAAACAAAACAAAACAGCGAACAGGCTGCAAAAGCTAAGAATACAGCGGAAAAAACCGAAATTTCCGCAAAGCCCGACTCTTCCGAACGTGTTGCGGAACGAACCGAAAATGCAGAGCAGCCCAAGAAGAACGAGTCTCCCGAAAACGGAAGGAATTCCGACAGAAGCCGCAGTCCGCAAAGAACGAACGACGGCCGCCGCGGCGACAGGCCTTCCTACGACAGAAATTCCCGCAGCGACAGACCGCAGGGCGACAGGCCTTCCTACGACAGAAATTCACGCGGTGACAGACCGCAGGGCGACAGGCCTCCTTACGACAGGAACGCACGCGGTGACAGACCGCAGGGCGACAGGCCTCCTTACGACAGGAACGCACGCGGCGACAGACCGCAGGGCGAGCGCAGGGGAGATAACCGCGGTTTCGGCCGTCCGGATGACAAAGATGCACAGCAGAACAGGCAGCAGCGCCCGCAGCAGCGCCCCGTCGGCAGAAAGCCCGGAGAAGCACCTGCAATTATTCAAAAGGAAAATCGTGCGCCTGAAAACAAGAGCAGCTATGTTCGCACCTTCGACACCGAAAAGAAGGCAAAGAACAAAAAGACGATCATGAAGGAAACCGCTCCCTCCGCGAAAAACTGGGAGGATGACGGCGGATCCTACGGCGGCAGAAAGAAGAAAGCCGCAAAACAAACTCAATATCGCAAACCCGAACCCGTTGTTATCGAAAAAGCGGTTATAACGACAGAAACGATAACGGTACGTGATTTCTCCGAAAAAATCGGAAAACCCGCAGCGGAAATTCTCAAAAAGCTGTTCATGATGGGCATTGTTGCAAACATCAATCAGGATATCGATTTTGAGACCTGTGAGCTTGTTGCAATGGAATACGATATCGAGCTTGAGCACCAGGTTGCAAAGACTTATGAGGAGACGATGCAGGAGAATGCCGAAGAAGTGGATGCAGAGGAAGATCTTGTTCCCCGTCCTCCCGTTGTCACGATCATGGGCCATGTTGACCACGGCAAAACTTCTCTGCTTGATGCGATCCGCAAAACTCATGTTACCGAGGGTGAAGCGGGCGGCATAACTCAGCATATCGGTGCTTACACGGTTGAATGCAACGGAAGGATGATAACTTTCATCGACACTCCCGGCCACGAGGCATTTACTTCAATGCGCGCAAGAGGTGCACAGGTCACGGACGTTGTAATCCTTGTTGTTGCTGCGGACGACGGCATTATGCCGCAGACAGTTGAGGCTATCAATCACTCAAAGGCGGCGGGTGTTCCCATCATCGTTGCGGTGAACAAGATCGACAAGCCCGAGAGCAACCCGGAAAGAGTCAAACAGCAGTTGACGGAACACGGTCTCGTGTGCGAGGATTGGGGCGGCGATACGATATGCGTCCCCGTTTCCGCAAAGAAACAGCAGAATCTTGATGAGCTGCTTGAAATGGTTCTTTTGCAGGCGGATGTTCTTGACCTTAAGGCAAACCCGAACAAAGCGGCAAAGGGAACCATCATTGAAGCTCAGCTCGACAAGGGCAGAGGTCCTGTTGCAACCGTTCTTGTGCAGAACGGCACTTTGAAAATCGGCGATCCCATTGTTGCGGGCATTGCATACGGCAGGGTTCGTGCAATGATGAACGACAAGGGCGAAAACGTCAAAACCGCAGGCCCGAGCTGCCCGGTCGAAGTTCTCGGCTTCAACGAAGTGCCTTCAGCAGGCGATATCATGAACGTTGCGGAGGTTTCCAAAAAGGTTGCGGAGGAACGCCGCAACAGAATCAAAGCGGAGCAGCTTAAAAACCTGTCCAAGGTCAGCTTGGAGGATCTGTTCAGCCATATTGCCGAGGGCGAAGTCAAAACGCTCAACATCGTTGTCAAAGCGGATGTTCACGGTTCGGTTGAGGCTGTTAAACAGGCTCTTGAAAAGCTTTCCAACGAGGAAGTTTGCGTGAAGTGCATTCACGGCGGCGTGGGCGCAATTACGGAGTCGGATGTTATGTTCGCTTCCGCTTCAAACGCAATCGTAATCGGCTTCAATGTCCGTCCCGACAGCGGAGCACGCAATCTTGCGGAGCAGGAAAAGGTAGATGTCCGCACCTACCGCATCATTTATCAGGCGATTGAAGATGTTGAAAACGCTATGAAGGGTATGTTCAAGCCCGTATTCAAAGAAGTGCATTTGGGTACAATAAGCGTCAGAAACACGTTCAAGGTCAGCTCCGTCGGCACGATTGCGGGTGCATACGTTCAGGACGGCAAGGTTCAGCGCAATGCGCAGGTTCGCGTTGTTCGCGACGGCGTGGTTATTCATGAAGGCCAAATTGCATCGCTGCGCAGGTTCAAGGATGATGTCCGCGAGGTTGCTGCCGGTTATGAATGCGGCATAGGCATTGAGAACTTCAACGATATTCACGAAGGCGATGTTATAGAAGCCTACATGATGGAAGAGGTTAAACGCTGACAACAGAATAATCCGTCCCCGGCTGTGCCGGAAACGCTTTTTGCGCCGCGGTACAGACCGGGGATTAAATCAACGCTGATCAGATAAATTTCCGCCGGAGCGTTTACGCATTAACCGAGAACCGGCATGTGTCCGAAGAACAGTTATTCGGAACGCGGAGAAGGCCGTTTGCAAAGGCGGGCTTGAACGACAGAAATTTAAATGCAGCATTTCGGCGGCATGGATTCAAAATCCGAAAGGGAGCTTATGGCATCAGTCAGATACGACAGAATAAATGAAGAAATCAAAAAAGCACTGAGCGAAATCGTCCGCGAGATGAAAGATCCGAGAATATCTCCGATGACGACAATAATGCTCGTTGAAGCAACAAACGACCTGAAGCTTGCAAAGGTTCGGGTCAGTGTGTACGATAAGGATGATTCGGTTCGAAAAGAAACCGTTGCTCAGCTCAACCGTGCGGAAGGATTTATTGCAAGAGAGCTTGGGCGCAGAATCGATATCCGCCGAATACCGACTCTGAAGTTCACTCTTGATGACTCAATCGAGTATTCCGTGCATATTTCCGAAATAATCAACAAACTGCAAACCGAGCGCGCTCAGCTTGACGCGAATCGGAACAATGCGGAAGAAGATAAGGAAAACACCCAAAATGAAGACTAAACATGGGGCGGAGTTCGCCGATGTCCGAAAGTTTATATCCGATGGGCAGAGTTTCACGCTGCTCACGCACATTTCCCCGGACGGAGACACCCTGGGTTCGGCACTCGCGCTGAAACTGCTGCTGAACGCTCTCGGAAAAACTGCAGAGGTCGTTTGCTCGAACCCCGTTCCGAAGATTTACGGATTCCTGCCGGAATCGGAAACCGTCAAAATGCCCGAGGATGCCGAGGGCTATTGCCGCGTCATTGCCGTTGATTGTGCGGACAAGCCGCGTTTCGGCCGTGCAGTGCGTTTGTTCGATGCCGCGCAGGCAGAGGCATGTGTTGACCATCATGTTACGAACCCGCATTATGCCGAAGTGAACCTTGTTGTTTCGGATGCGGCGGCAACGGCGGAGATTGTTTATGAGCTTTACGGCATGTTCGGTGTTGCAATCGATAAGCGATCCGCAATTTGCCTTTATACCGGAATAGTCACCGACACGGGCAACCTTTCATACAGCAACACAACACCGAATGCTTTGCGGATAATTGCCGATTTCATTGAAAAGAAACTGGTTGATGTTTCGGAGGTCAACCGACTGATTTACCGAACGGTGCCGTACACGAAAACAAGGGTTCAGGGCTTTGTGACATCAAGGATTCGTCTTGAGGATGAAGGCAGAATCGGCATAGGCGTGCTTACAAGAGCTCAGATGCTGAGCTTTGATGCAACAAACGAGGATTGCGAAGGCATTGTTGACTGTGTTCGTGATATCGACAGCGTTAAAATCGCAATTTTTATCCGTGAAGGCGCGGACGGAAGTTTTAAAGTCAGCCTTCGCAGCAAGGATGTCGGGGACGTTTGCCGAATTGCAAACAAATTCGGCGGCGGCGGGCATGAAAGAGCGGCCGGATACACGGCATGGCTGCCCCTTTCAACCGTTGTTGCGAGCGCGACAGAGGCGGCAATTGCAGAGCTGAAAAGGGATGAGAAACACGATTCTTCTCCCGATACGCATTAACGCCCGAATGAAAAGCAATGATGCGTTTCAACAGAACAACAAAGGAATTATTGATTAACAATGCAATTTGAAGGAGTAGTCAGCGTGCTGAAACCGCCGGGAATGACATCGAGCGATGTCGTGGTGGATATACGCAGAATCTTCGGCGAACGGCGCGTCGGACATACGGGAACGCTTGACCCTGCTGCGGCGGGCGTTTTACCCATCTGCATAGGCAGGGCAACCCGCCTGTTTGACTATCTTGTTGATAAAGAAAAAGAATACATTGCGGAGATTCGGTTCGGAGCGGAAACCGACACGGAGGATGCCTGCGGCACGGTGATCGCCGAAAGCAGCCGCATGGTTTCAAAAGCGGAGCTTGAAAAAATTCTGCCTGATTTCATAGGCGAAATTGAGCAGGTGCCGCCGATTTATTCGTCTTTGAGTGTGAACGGCGTTAAAATGTACAAGCTGGCACGCAACGGGAGCGTTACAGCTCCGGCTGAGGAACGCAGGCGGAGAATCAGAGTTTTTCTGCTTGAAACCATTTGTGAACTCGAACAAAACAGCTTCCTCATCCGCATTCGATGCTCAAAAGGCACATATGTCCGTTCGCTTTGCAGGGACATCGGACGGGCCCTCGGCTGCTGTGCATACATGCCGTTTCTGCTGCGAACCGCTTCCGGAACCTTCGATATCAGCGAAGCACATACGATCGCGGAACTGAAGGAACTGAAGGAAGCGGGGGAACTTCAATCGGTTGTTGTTCCCGTTGACGAGGCTGCGCGGCACCTGCCGGAACTTCGCCTTTTTAACCTTTCCGAAAAGCAAAGGACGCTTATTTCAAACGGAGCTTCGGTTGAATGCGGGCAGGCTGAGCCTGGAACGGTCTACAGACTGTATCTTGAAAATGAATTCATGGGTCTTGCGCTGCGGGATGATTCCGGATTGCATATCACCGCATGGTTCGGGAAGGAGAAATGAGCGTTTGATGCAGAACAAGGACAAAATTAACACGCCGGGCACAGAGTATACGAACGCAGCCAAACCGGGTACGGTGGTTGCTCTCGGCATGTTTGACGGAATGCATGTCGGTCACAAGAAGATAATTGACGCAACCGTTCTGATAGCGCGGCAATCCGGACTTGTTCCTGCTGTGTTTACGTTTAAGAATCATCCGCAGGAGCTTTTCGGCAAAAAAATTCTTCGGCTTTGCAGCAATGAAACCCGCGCCGCTCTTATGCGCAGGCAGGGCATTGAGCTGGTTGATGAGGTTGAGTTTACAAGTGCGATTCGCGACCTTTCCGCAGAGAGTTTTATCCGAATGCTTGCCGAAAGATTGAACCCAAAGATTATTGTTGCCGGGTTTAATTACACTTTCGGAAAGAAAAAGCAGGGGAACAGTGAGACGCTTCAAAGGCTTTGCCAAAAATACGGAATCAAAACGGCGATTATTCAACCCGTGCTTTTGGGGCGCGAGCCTG
>OKWJ01002034.1_pt1 | contig 11855 bp, 8 predicted proteins | sample 1607121 | NCBI WGS metagenome assembly OKWJ01 (sample SAMN04414080, study PRJEB24778) | human gut metagenome | material: faecal | host: Homo sapiens | reverse complement strand
TCGCTCTTCTCTCCGATCCCTTTAATCTCACGAATACTGTCGGATAACTGCATATAAATCCTCATTTCCACGCACACTTACTGTGCATAACGAACAACTATTTTTTACATACCTGTGGATACTCCTCTGGTATGAAATCTGTACTGACATCACCTTTAATAAACTTCTCATTTTGGCATATATCATACATAAAATCTGTATTTGTTGTGACACCTTCAATAATAATCTCGCCAAGGACACTTCTCATCTTCTCAATCACTGTTTTCCTGTCGTTTGCATATGTCATAACCTTCATTATCATGGAATCATAAAAAGGAGGTATCGTATATCCACTATAAACTGCAGTATCTATTCTTACACCATTACCACCTGGTATATGTATATTCTTTATTGTTCCCGGATTAGGTGCAAAGTTCTTTTCAGGGTTTTCAGCATTGATTCTTATTTCCATGGCAGCACCATGTATCCTTACATCCTCCTGCTTAATACCAAGACTTTCGCCGGCTGCTATCTTTATCTGTTCCTTTATAAGATCAACACCTGTCACAAGTTCCGTTATACCATGCTCGACCTGAATACGGGTATTTACCTCCATAAAGTAATAATTGTCGTTTTTATCCAGAAGAAACTCAACTGTTCCTGCATTTTCATAGTTAACAGCCTTAGCCACTGCCACTGCAGTATCTCCCATTCTCTTTCTTAATTCATCATTCAACGCAGGAGAGGGTGACTCTTCAACTAACTTCTGGTGATTTCTTTGTATTGAACAATCTCTTTCACCAAGATGAATTGTATTTCCATATTTATCAGCTAATATCTGAAACTCTATATGTCTTGGCTTTTCTATATATTTTTCTATATACATTGTGCCATCAGCAAAGCCATTCACGGCTTCTCTCTGTGCGTTATCGAATTCCCTTTTAAAATCTTCTTTTGTATATACAACACGCATCCCCTTGCCACCGCCGCCAAGTGCAGCTTTAACCATAACAGGATAACCTATATTGTCTGCAAGCTCTTTTCCTCTTTCCGCATCCATAACTGGTTCTTTGGTTCCTGGAATAACTGGAATACCTGCTGATATCATTGTATTTCTTGCTTCCTGTTTATTACCTGTTTTCTCTATGATATCTGAATCTGGACCTATAAATGTGATGTTACATTTTTCACATAATGATGCAAACTTACTGTTTTCAGAAAGAAATCCAAAGCCTGGATGTATTGCATCTGCATGTGTAGCTACTGTTGCACTCAATATTCTTTCCATATTAAGGTAACTATCCTTAGCTGCTGCCTTTCCTATACATACACTCTCATCAGCCAGCTGCGTATGAAGTGCTTCCTTATCCGCCTCAGAATATACTGCAACTGTCTGTATACCCATTTCCCTACAGGCTCTTATTATTCTAACAGCTATTTCGCCTCTGTTCGCTATCAATATCTTATTAAACACAGCTTCATCTCCTTATAATCATTCCATAATCCACATATTATATTTATAACATCAGACGGATTAACCTACCATAAATGTAAGCTCTGCTGTAAGTGCAACCTCGCCATCTACCGTCGCAACAGCCTTTCCCACGCCAACTGGTCCTTTTTTCTTTATAATCTCACATTCCATCTTAAGTTTATCACCAGGAACTACTTTTCTTTTAAATCTTGCATTATTAACTGCACCAAAATATGCTGTTTTACCTTTGTTTTCTTCCAGCGAAAGTATCGCAACAGCGCCTACCTGTGCGCATGCCTCTATCTGAAGGACCCCCGGCATAACAGGCTCAGCTGGAAAATGTCCTGCAAAATAAGGCTCATCATATGTAATACACTTATATCCTGTTGCCTTTATTCCAGGCTCAAGTTCATCTATCGTATCCACAAGCAGAAAAGGATGTCTGTGTGGTATAATATCCATTATTTCCTTTGTTGTAAGCATACTTAACTCCTTATATTAAATAATCGAATTTCATATATATAATGTCGGTATCAAAAACCCATGCCTTTGATACCGACGTATTGTCAGACTGGTTTTATAACAAACATAGGCTGTCCATATTCAACCATCTGACCATTCTCCACCAACACTTTCTCAATAATACCATTCTTGTCAGATACAATTTCATTCATTAATTTCATTGCTTCAATAATTGCTAATGTCTGCCCCTTTACAACAGTATCACCTACATTGACATAATTTTCTCCTCCGGCAGATGGAGCCGAGTAAAAAATACCAACTAAGGGAGCCTTTATCAAGTTTTCTTCATCACACTCAGTTTCTTTTTCATTACTAAGCCTTAACTGTTTCTCATCCCACTGTTCTTCTTTGCTTACTTGTTTTTGACATCCTCTATCAGAATTTTTAATTGTAACTTTATCGTTACTGATTTTAATTCGTAATTCTGAGATGTTATGTTTATGAACGAACTCTATTAATTTTATAATTTCCTCAACTTTCACACTAGTACCTCCATATCCAATTTATGCAGCAACATTAAGTCAGTATTTTTATCATTTTTCAATTCTGACAATATTATAGAATTAGGAATCTTCGAATAATACTTATTTTACACTGCTTTTTTAGCATATCATATTTCCGATTCGTATGTGGAAATTTGGATTTACTTGCATTTTTTTGTCTTTATAAATATACAAAATCCTTTAATATATCATTAAAAGCTGATTTCTGCTAATACAAAAATATATAAAATTGCTATATTATTTGCTATCACATTAAATTTATGATAAACTATTCATTATTTCATAGGAGGTCTATTTATATTGATAGTTTACTTCTTAACACTACTTTCATCCAAATGGGAGATTGTAGATTCCCAATTAATACAGTTTATCTCACCCGAACGCCAAAATAAAATTCAAAAATATTTACATACATCCGATAAGAAACTTTGCCTATATGCTGGCCTTATTGCCCGAATGGGGTTAAGCACTATATCCGGTATTCCTTCTAATAATCTATTGTTTTCCTATAAAAATAATCGTAAACCTATATTTTTATCTGATACAAAATATGATTTTAGTATAGCTCACACTCGCGATTTTATTTTATGTTGCATTTCTGATAATGGTCCTGTCGGTGCTGATGTCGAAAAGATTAGAAACGCACCTTTAGAAATTATGGATCTTATGTTTCATCATGATGAAATTCATTATATAAAAAGCGCAGCACCTATGCAGCAGTCACTCAATTTTTACAAAATATGGACACAAAAAGAAGCATATACAAAAATGCTTGGAATAGGATTGGCAAACGATTTAATTAATTGTAATACATTACATTCAGATTTATCTAACCTAATAAATACATGGCAGCAAGATAATTATATGTGTTGTGTATGCGGAGAGAATTCTTACAATTGTAAAATAACTGAAATATCAGAAAACGAAATTAAAAGATATTTTTTAGAAACATCTAGTAGTTTATAGATTAATACAAGATGCCAACCTGTTAGTTACATGACATCTAATCATTAGTCCACGATCTTTCATTACTATTCTGATGTAGGTATTATTTACTCTAAATCTTTTTCCAAAATAGAAACATATAAAAGTGAGATATTGATATATTTTTATCAATATCTCACAGTCTATTTTATAATCATTTTCCTACATGTAGTATACGTAATACATAATTATCCTTTGTTCTATGAATAATGAATAGCATTATGTTATCTATCATTGCGAGAAACAAAAAATTTGCATTGTCAGAAAAAAAGTTACCGTCAAAAACAGGAACTTTTGATCTTCCATAACTGATACTATATAGACCAGCAATTGCATTCCTTGTATCGGCATTGCTATCTATATAGTATCATACATATGAATCTCGTAAAGACAAAATAGGTATTCTCATTTCTGCCTACGTTTCTTTTCAAGAAAACTAAGTAACGCTATGACAAAACTGCCAAAAGCAATCAGCAGAGCCAAGATACCAATTAAAATCGAAACTCCTTCATAACCAGTCATATATGCCGCCTCCCTTCCTTATATGATCCTCAGAGAGGAAGCATCTGCAATCTGCAGTTCCAATACAGCACTTTATGTACTTCTTTTTACAGATGACAGTTTAGAAAACACTGCCGTTTATAAGGAGATTGCGAAAAAGAGATTTGGAAAACGCGGACTTCCTAATGAACTTAGGACACAGTATTGTGAAGAAGCAAGCTTTAACAATTTCTGTGGCCAGATCGAAACAAGATATTTAAAAAAAATCCACGATACCAACGGCATTTATAGGAAATTGAAAGCCCTCATTCTTGACTGTCCTTACCTTCCGCAGCAACACAAAAAGCAACTTTTGGGCTCCTGCAATCCAGACATCCGTTTCCAACTTGCCCGGTTCATTGCCGCCTGCATCCTTTGCGGGAGTTATCATTCTTCTATGCTCCAGAGCAAAGAAGCTTACAATCGCTACGGATTAAGTTTGAATTTTATGAATCTGGACCATGAAGAAAAACAGTTTCCTCTACAGCAACGGATATGGGAAGCTGAACAACGCGCTTTTCTTTTTTCCCATAAAGAAGGGAGCCGTTTCTTTGACCTGAACATCATAGAACGGCTTCTGCCCCATGGATATATCACTAAAAATACGTTTCTTCTCCGGGCACGAACCACAGATGGAGAAATCCGCCCATTGATGGACATCTACAAAGATAATCCCCGCCAGGATATAGCCGTGACTGGTGAAGGCGGCATTGGCAAGACCACTTTCCTGCAACAATTACTGGAAGAAGAATTTTGGGATGATAATAAACGTCCTTCCATTTATAAAAGCGGCAGGCCAGTCCCTATTTTCATTGAATTGAAACAATGTCCTTCACAGATCCAGGACTGGTATGAAGAGAATCGCCAAAAAACAAACTTTATTACCCGCTACATCGGGCAACTGCTTGAAAACCACCGTTCCCTTGACAATGTCTCTGCGAAAACTCTGGAAAGCATAGAAATGGAATTACAGCGGATACCGGAAGATGGGAATCCGCAATATCTCCTGCTCTTAGATGGTTTCAATGAGATCAGTGTAATGGGAAAAGGGAACACATATTCCTGCCGGTCTATGCTAAGCAATGAAATCAGCATCCTCCATAACGATTATGCAAATGTACGTATAATAGCTGCCAGCCGTGAAACTCAGGCCGCTTATTTTACGTCCAGTTTTCAAAATGTATATCTTACCGGACTGGAAGGAAATGACATCCGTGAACATCTGAAGCTACAGAACTTTTCTGATACTTCCATAGGTATTACCATGGCAATGAAGCCGTTGGTAAAATGCCTGAAAGTACCTCTGTTTTTATGCATGTTCTGCTATGAACACCCAGAAAACGGAGTACGGCTTCCAGAAACTCCCGGTGAAATTCTATATAATTTTTTCCATGGCAACTCGACCTTTTATAATGCCAGAAAACGGGCGGCTGATACCCACACAAACCCGCTGAATGAATGGGAAACAGCATTGACATTAGATTTCATCCTGCCTTACATTGGTTGGAGTTTAGAGCGTTCCGATACGTTTTCCATATCAGAATGGCATTTAAAACAATGTATCTTAGAAGCTCTGGAACTTCTGGAACATATGGTTATTGGTAACGATGCAGCACCCTTTGAAGATTTCCAGTATAATCCGGAATTGCTTTCTGCTGCCCATGCCTCCCTTACACGGGACAAGAACGCTGCCGCCAATATCATAAGCTGCATTTTTGATTACCTCGGAATTTTATATCAATACATGGCTCCTGAAAAAGACATAGCGGAACGCCGGCAGTACTCTTTTATACATCATTACTTTAGGGACTATTTCTCCGCCATGTTCGATATCCAACTGCTTCGTATGCTTCCATACATTGATCCGGTTATATTTTCTGCATCCGCAAAATATACCTACAAACACTTTTTGAATTCCAATTTCTGGAATCAGAGCAAAAAGGAAATGATCAGCCAGATTCTTATGGAACATCACAATAAGCCGGTATTGCATCCTGTTACCCAAAACTGGTACCTGCCAAAACCTGCAACTGATGAGCAGAAAGTCCTCAGCAATGCCATCTGCTTTTGCCGAGCACTCAAACCTGGCCAGCCAATGCACTATCTGCTGCATAATGTTCTGTCAGCAATCATATATGGGCGGGGCGAACTAACCGGTATGGATTTAACCAGCCTTAACTTTAACCACTGTAATATATTTGCTGTACCCTGCAGCAAAAAAGGGGCAACACAAACACTCGCTGCACAATTTGATAATTCCATCATTCCAGATAACTTTCTGGAACCGGATGACCATGTAGACCATATCGAAGAATATGTTTATAATGGGCAGCATTGTTTCACATTGGATGGAGCCGGCGTTATCAAGTGTTGGGATATCCTATCCGGGTGCCTTGAATATATCCTGCAATCCGGAGACCCAAACGGCGCATCCGACTACTCTCCCAATGGGCTTATGAAAGTATCGCCAGATGGCCGGTGGTTAGCTGCGAAAGCATATACTTTTCATGAAGGACGTTATCATCCCAGTTTATATGTCTTTGCTCTGGAACATACAGAACAGGAGCCTTATGTCCTACAGCCACCAGAAAAGCATACTACGATTACCAGCTTCTCTTTCACTGAGGACAGCCGCCATATTTTATATCTCGCAGACCGATACGATCTATATTGTTTTGAGATTAAAAGCAGCTCCCTTGTTTACTCCGGCCACTATAATGCATTTTTAAAATATACGGAGCTTTACGCCGCCAGCGTGGATTCCGATGTTTACGCATTCAGTGGCGAATATGACAATTTTGACTCCGTAGACTTTTATCCGGAAAACGAGGATGAGGAACCTGTCCCATATGAAGGGGAGGAATGGTATGAAGACGCTATCGATGACGATCTTTGGGAGGATTCTGACCTGCCGGTTCCCTGTCTTTTGCTGCAATGTAAGCCGGCTGATTCCTCTGTAGTAGAATTGTATAGTTTTACGGGCGAACCCGGAACGTATCCAGTTGCCAAATATTTTTCTATTCCTAACTGTTTTCTTTTATATAACCATGGAACGGGGCAATTGGAACGCTTCTCCTGCAGAAGTGGCAATCATAAAGCAGAAACCGTATGGGAAGAACTGACACTTGAAAATGATAACCGAACCCCTGCGGCCATCCAGTACTGTCCCGGTCACCCCACAGAGTGTTATATCATTTATCCAAGACAATGTTACAGCGTGGATCTGATTGCACGAGAAAGAAACGGTATCATTATGAAATATGACATAGGAGCATTAAGTAAACTAATTGACAATGAGGACGAAATGGATGAATTGATGTTCTATCCCAATGCAGTCCCGAACTGGAACCGTTTTATCGTCCGTAATTCAGAAAACACCTATGAATGGGATACAGCGAACGATACCCTGCGGCGCCGCTATAATACTGCACTCTATGAATGCCGTGATCTGATTTATGACCGGATGCATCAACTGGCAATCTTAGTACATCAGTATAACGGCATTTCCATCTTTAGCGGGAATCCTGTGCATTTAAGCAATGCACTCTGTTACACAAATCCAGAATACTATGTTGGCTCCTGCTGTTATCATGAAGCAACCCAATGGCTTGCCCTGATGTTCTGCAAGTCAACCCATGAGTATGTGGAAATCATCAATCTGTATTCCGGTGAACGTGAAACCATATATTCTACCCTGCTGCCACATGAAACACTGGAAAGCGTTCAGTTCCATCCTGACGGAAAACACTTGCTAATCTGTTCCGGTCATACCTGTGCAGAATATGATATGGTGCAAAAACAAATACATACGATTGAAAATGCAGGAGTCAATGAGTTATATATTGATGCAAATTATACAGATGATAAGAGGCCACAGATTCAGATCGCCATTGTGGAACATTATAATTATGTAGAACCATCCGTCCTGCCCCATTGTGACCACTATTCTATCCTGCGTACACAGCATCGTACCACTTACAAACGGGAATGGAGATATTACATGCCTGAACTTACCAAAGATTCTGCTGCCGGCTTTCTCTTTTACAGTTACGATATTGGCAGTGGTGCATCCTATACCAGGGAAGAATACCAGACCTACTGGTGTACCAGCGGTTTTTTCCTGCATGATTTCCCCAAAGACGATGCCTTTGGCAAAATCCGTTGCAGCCGTTTTCTGGGCGGCCGGGAACTGCCTATGGAGAAAAAATTCTCCATCCGGCAAATGATCTACTGCAAGCACAATTTTGCCCTGGCAAACCAATACCGTACAGAAAAGAACTGCCATAACTATGCATATTGCTCAGATGATTTTTCAGAGGTGATTGAAATATTTGACCATAAACATATCACTTACTGGAAACATCTGAACACAAATCCCACATCCGATACATTCGTTTATGATGACGGGGAAAATACATCCGAAGAATTGGGATATGTATTTTTTGATACTGTAATCCCCTGGACTTCTGATTCGCTGCTATCCTGTTCTGAACAGTATCGAATGATCCAATTACAGAAAGAAAACCAGGGAAGATCTATAGAAATCCCCTACAGTCCCGGCATATCCATTTGTGGTTGCTCTTTCTATAATATATCCGCAAGCAAAGAACTTCTTGAATTGCTGCAAAATAATGGAGGAAATTTGTAAAAATAAATATTAAACAACTTCTCATTTTATGGCATATGCTAAAGCAAGCAGAAAGCAGGACAGCCCCTTTCTTTGGACTTTTCCCTGCTTTCTGCTATTTTTTTATACTTTTGCCAATCTCCAACTGACTCCTGTATCTTTTGCTATTCTTTTCCTTTATTTTCTGTTCTTTTTTTAATTAAGACATTTTAACGATATCTACATATTATTTATATATTATTTCTCTCCCGTATTGAGAAGAAAATTTAATATCTTCCAACAGTCTGTGGATATATTGAATTTGCGTTTTAGTTGTACAATTTTCGGGAATACTATGTTCCTTTATGGCAGTGACAAGCTCATGAGCATAACATGCAAATGAACTTCTAAAAATAGATTCTTGATGCGAATAGTAATTTGGAAGCTCTACATAAACCGCTTCTCCATCTATTCGTAACATATTGTCCAAATCAAATTCTAGTTTTCCTTTATTTCCAATTATTTTTATATTAAGTTGTTTGTTACCTTCCAGTATGGCAGTGGCCGTAAGATTTGCAATAATATTGTCTTCCAACCGAAGCGATACATTGCAGAATTCCGAAGCACCAGTCTCGTTATGAGGACTAAGTAGTTTTCCCCTTAAAGAACAACATTTTTTATCAAACCAATAAAAAAGCAAATCAAGAAAATGTGGCATAATTGCCATCCTTATACCGCCCCCAGCTTCTTTAGAACAATTCCATGTGCCCTTGATTTTCTCTTCCAAATACAGAGATGATTGAAAATACATATCTACATAATAGACATTACCAATGCTGCTTATGAGTTTTTTTATTTTTTGAAAGTACGGATTAAACCTAAGTTCTAAATCAATATAAAGAAAGCATTTAGCAAGTTCTGCTGACTTTAACAATCGATCTGTGTCACAAAACTTCAAACAAAGTGGCTTTTCACATAATACATTAATTTCCTTGGCAATAATAAAGCTTACTTGACTGTAATGTTCCTTATTGGGTGAGGCAACACATACTAAATCTGGGTGCAAATCACATATCTCATTCAGATCACGACATGGATATTCAATTCCATATTTTTGAGATATTTCTGTTGTCTTCTTGAAATCACGCGCCATGAAACCAATCACTTCCACATCGGGTATTTCCCTGAACTTTGGAAGGAGACATCTGATACCTAATCCCCCACCAATAATACATATTTTTATAGTACCTCTAGCTTTACCGAACATCACAGGATTCTCCCTTTTTTATCATATTTTTATACTCTTCTAATAGTGCTTCTGGCACTTGCATATCAGGAGATACTTTTCCATAAATACGTTCAAACATTACTGAACATTTCTCAGCTGGTTCCATTGACAACACTCTTATGTATTTTCCTTTATCTATGCAGTTACATTTTGCTGGACCAACACCGATTCCATAATCCCTTTGCATATGAAAAGCAAATAACTCCCCTGCCATTTCTCCAAATTTCTCTATAAAACCTTTAGGCGCGGGTAGTAAAAACGAAATACCAGCTTGCGGGGTTCTTAATTCATTCCAACCAAGTCTACGGAATCCATTAATAAGAGTATACATACTTTCACTAATTCGCATTTTAACTTCATTTGGTTCTATTCGCTCCATAGCAATCCGTGCAATCTGCTGATTCAATTTTGGAATCATAACATTCATTTCATAATTGTGATACTTTATCATATCTATGAATTCACGGTTTCCAACAATAACTCCAACCCGCAATCCTGAAAGTCCAAATTCCTTTGAGAATGTATAAATTTCAATACAGTTCTTTTCCGCTTCTTCATCAACAAAGATACTAATTGAAGGGCGTTCATCTGAATAAGAAGTCATACATATATCATGATCATGTACTACCTTTAGATTGTATTTTTGTGTAATACGAACTACTTCTCTTATCTCATCAATAGAAAGCTGACTTCCTGTTGGATTGTTGGGATAATTAATATAAAGATACATACGGTCCTCTTCCGAATACTCGCAAATTTTTTGCTCAAGATCCACCGTATCAATGATTCCATCATTAGTTTTTATAAAAACTACCTGTGCACCGTTTGCAGTTGGAATAGATTTTGCAAATGTTACTGTTGAATCCATTACAAAAACAACCTTACCTTTTGTAATACACGATATAGCATCTATTGCCTGCATTGTTCCCTGACATATTAAAGTAGCGTAATTGCTAAAATCCAATCCATATATTTCTCTGATAAATTTATGGAATTCATGTATTAACTCCTGATCACCTTCTGGAGAAGGATAATATTCATAGTTATTATTGGCTTTAACCAATGCACAATAATCCGAATCTGACAACCAATGAGGAACCACCTTTGAAAAGGTACTTGCCGAGAATAAATCCATAAAATCCGATTGATACATCTTCGAATAATAATCATTGATGTAAAGAAAATTCTTATAAATCCGGTTATATTCTGCCCTTGCCTTTTCAAAATTTTCATTAATTTTAAACACAATTTTTACCTCCTTAAAACATTTTATTTTTCCAACTCCCACTTTTATAACGTAGCATAAGACTGAACATACTTACAAAAAAACTTACTGGTCTTCCTAGAAATACACCCATAACTCCAAAGTATCTTGATAATATAAAGACCAGTAGAATTCTTGATCCCAGTTCCAATAATGTATTAAAAACAGGATAAATGACTTCACCTGATGAACGTAGGAAATTTGTAAAAAGATACAACATAGTCAGAAAAAAATAAAACACTGCCGTAATTCTTAAATAGATATTTCCGTAATAAATAACCTTGTTCTCATTCCCAACAATCAAATGAAGCATTTTCCCACCAAAAGGCCATATCAAAAGATTGACAATTATAAATAACACTAAAGAAATTGCCATCGTAATATATAACCCTTCAACCATCTTCTTCGTATTTCCACTGCCTTTGTTCTGCCCCACAAACACTCCCAAAGAGCTACCCAAGCTTACTGCGGGTACAGTCAAAATAGTTTCGATTTTATACGCCGCTGAAAATGCTGTAATTACATCCACACCAAATTCATTTACTACACTCTGAATATACATCATACTAAGCGCTGAAAAAGAATTCTGTATTGTGGAAGTAATACCATATTTCAAAATATGTACAATATTTTGCCAGTCATCCGCTCTTCTGATGTCCATCACTTTTAAAGAGAGTTTCTCCTTGTTTAGAAAA
>OKWJ01002024.1_pt1 | contig 11902 bp, 16 predicted proteins | sample 1607121 | NCBI WGS metagenome assembly OKWJ01 (sample SAMN04414080, study PRJEB24778) | human gut metagenome | material: faecal | host: Homo sapiens | reverse complement strand
CCACTGCTTTATCAAATCCTAAAATCATCATTCCCGCACCGCAAACGAACTCCAGAGGCTCACCACGGTCGTAGGAAGAATCAAACTGCGTTCCATCATTAAATGTACCTTTGTAATGTACCCTCATCGTCTTTCCTACATTCTTGCCCTCAAAAGGTGGTTTGCTGTGACAGCCACCACAGCCGCCTCCACATGCAGAACCACATCCGCCATCTTCGTGTCCGCCGCAAGAACCTTCCTCGCCATGATGATCACAATTGGCACCGGTAGAAGTAAGTTCCCCTTTGATATATTTTTCTACTGCCTCATCTGCCTGTCCACTGACACCGGCAAACAGCTCAATTCCCTGTTCTGTGAGTGCCGCCTGTGCACCCTCGCCAATGCCTCCGCAAATCACAGTAGAAACCGCCTGTTCATGCAAAAAATCTGCTAGAGCACTGTGACCTTGTCCATTTGTTTCCACAATTTCAGATGACACAACTTTACCATCCTCTATTTCATACACTTTGAACTGTTTTGTATGACCAAAGTGCTGAAAAACCTCTCCATTTTCATAAGCTGCTGCTACTTTCATTTTTTGTCCGCCTTTCTGCTCCGCAATAGCTATCGCTAAATATATTTCTTGGCAATGCTCTGCTTATTTGTTTCAAACTTTTTAACTATAATATAACTTCAGCAACTTTCTTTAAAACATGAATATATTCTTTTATTGCTGCTGTCTGCTTTTCAACATCCTCTTTTGTCAATCCGATTTTCTTTGCGTATTCATTCACAAATTTCTTTTCAGAATCATCAACTACACCATCTGAATACAGTAAACCAAGTATTTCTAACAAAACAATCTTCTTAATGGAAAGTTCCGATTCCTTAAACAGCTCAACAACTTTATCCAACGAAATCGTTTTTTCAACATCAAAAAAAGGAATTTCCATTTCTTTACAATACTCTCGAATCATCATCTTTTCTTCCTCAGCGAACACACCATTTGAATTCGAAGCGTGAACACTCAAACTGAGGAAAGCATTTTTTTCTTTTTCAGATAATCTTCCTAAAAACATTATTACATCTCCTTTCTTCTATTCAGCCTCGTTAACTTCCGCCAAAATTTTATTTGCATCTTTAACTATAGTATTTACTTCACTTTTATTTACAACATTAATCCTATCTCCGTCCTGGTTTCTAATGACCAAGTTTGTCTTACACATTTTATATAAAAGACCCACAAGAAGAATTGCATTCTCCGTCATTTGTTTTTCCTTTTCAGTAAACTGATACCACTGTTTTTTTTCCGAGAAATTAACAACATAATCTAATGTAGAAAGTCTTTTTCTATATTGTTTCTCAATGTCTGTAAGTGATATCTTAAAAGACTTTGCTGCAGATAACAACTCATCAAAATACCCAACAATCCTATTTACCTCCTCTTCCGTTCTTTTAGCCTGCTTATAAGCTTCGTCAGCCCTATTAGATAATTTAGATCCTGTTACATTAAAAATAATACCACCAACAAGAAGCCCCACGCCTAATGTAGCGCCACCCAATACGGCCGTACCAAGTGCCATTCCACCTCCGCCTGCAGCAATAGAACCACCACCTAACGCAGCAAGAGTTGCATTTGTAGCTGCAACACCGCTTAATGATGAAATTGCCGTTCCCGTTGATGCTGTACCAAGTGCTATGACAGCGGATGTTGTTGCTCCGGCAGCTGCAAACCCTCCAGCTGTACCGACAGTTGCTCCACCAATTCCTCCTAAAAGGACACCTGCTCCAGCCGATACTTTTTTCAATTCCTCTGCCACATAATCCGGGAGTTTTACTCCATCTCTCTTATAGGCTTTAAACTCTGGCCTACCCTGAATTTTTTCAATTATATCCGAAAAAGTGTCAAAACTTTTCAGTATTTCAAGTTCCTGTTTACCAATAGAATCCATCAACTCGGTAGTCTCTGAATTTCTTTGGTCAAATAAAGCAACTGCCTTTTCTTGCTTACTCTTAGCAACTTTCATGGTATCATTTGCCTCTTTCATTTTAACACCACCATGAATTCCGGAACCCACTCCAGCAACACCTGCAACAGCAGCTAATCCTCCAATAATTAATGGTAACGGCATATTAACACCCTCCTTTATTTTGTAGTTTCGTACATATGCTGTAATTCAACTCATAATATTCTTCTATTGAGTAGTGTTCCTTAAAATAAACTTCATAACTCTCATCAATCCTACAAAGTAATGGGCGTTTATCATATATGGAGCACTTATTTCCATCTAGGTATTTACAAGTTCCATCTCCTCTATCTAAACCCATATATAGGTTGGATTTGTCAAGATTACGACAGCACTCACCACAACAAGAACACTTAAACATTATTCAAAAACCAAGTGATTTGATTTATTTTCCATAAAGATGTCAAAATTATCTTCCCACGGAATTTTAATATCAAACACCCTATATGCAGAATGCAATAAATCATTCAGTTCTTGTTCCGACCCCGCAGTTCCAATCTTTATTGCAATATTTCTGTATTTTTCTGTTTCAGCACGAAACTTTGCAATATCAAGTTTTTCGAGTTTTGCTGCTAAAATCTCCAAAGCATCTGCTATTTCTTTATAATTGTTTACCTCTGATGGAATTCTATTTAATGCACTTATAACCCTATTCATAAACTTACTTCTATCCAAGAAAACAAGTAGTGTACATGAAATAAGTCCACTTACTAATGACGAACAAAATGCTGTAACAACCGGTCCCACTCCCGGAATTGCCACTATAGGTGTCTTTTGAATCAACTCGCCAATAGCAGTACCGATCAGGACACTTGCACCTGTAGCTAAGATTACAGTAGCTGTTTTTATTCTATCTCCAAACATAAGATCGTCTGGATTGAATAACAAAATCTTTCCTGCCTCAACAACAGATGCATAAATTTGACGAATACACTTAACTAAATTTTTTGCCGTAGTAAAAAAGATATTACATATAGTTGTAGTTAAACTTGCTAGTGTTCCCGATAAAAATCCTTCACCAAATTTAGCCAGAACTTCCCTATATTTTACTTTCGCATTTTCCACCCCATTCTTAACACCTTCAGCAACCGCTTCAAACATATCCTTTAAGTCTTTTCCTGGTGGTAAGGCTTGAATTTCTTCTTTTGAAGACATCCATATTTCTACGAACACAACCCCCAGAGCCTGACGCATTCCCATTTCCGCACCACGCTTACCAGCAACTACAGCGGTATCCCTTAAGAATTTAGAACTTGTATAATAGGCTTTTGCAAGTTTTGCTTCATAGGCAGCACGAGTCTTTTTGTTTTCTGTTCGCATCTTGTCTGGATCAATCTGTTCAAGTTTTTCTAGTTTGGAAAGTTCCTTACGCTCCTTATCAGATAAAGCCCCCTTCAATTTTAATTCATTAATTTTTGCTTGCCTCTGTGGACGGTCTGCCTCCCACTTTTGCAAATAATCTTCCATATCTTTGTCCTGCATAGAGCGATTTATACTTCTATCTGTAGGTTTAAGGTTATCATCACAATTCGCAAGGTCAGTTCCATTAAGTCCAGACAATACCCGACCTGAATCATCATGTATTTCCTTCGCTGAAATAACATGATCTAAATCTATATTTGCATTTTGTGCTACTGTTCTCCCCGTATAAGCATCTTTTAAAGTTCCGTTCTTTTTGCTATCACTCACTTTTTTATTTATAGCAATATATCGCGGATCTTGATGATATTGGTAAGTATTGTACTCTCCTCTACTGGCATAATCTGCCTTATTTTGTGCATTCTTGTATACCATGTTAGAGTCTCGCCCTATTTGTCTAACATTGTGAATGGTATCAACATCCCCGCCATGTTGGTCATGTGCAAGAAAGTCTAATCCAAATGATGTAATTAAGCTTTGCATAATTACACGTTCATACTCATTCCATATGCTTACGAATACATTCTCATCGGGCTCTGATGAAAAACCACTGTTCAATTCAGCAACAAAAGAGTTCAATATAAACACCTCCTCCAAAACACACTATTTTTGTCTTCTTTAGCCACTTTTTATTCATCTTCCCCTGGATTGCACTCATCCAGCTGTTGAAATGCTTCATCAGGTGTGGACATTCGGATTTTATCTCCTTTAACAAGGAGCAAGAGCGGCGGGCCTACTGCGGTTTCTTTCTTTGAATCCATGATAGGTTCATAACATTCGTAATCGCCCCAGTTATTCAGCTTTTCGACTGTTTCATATCCGTTTTTCTGTGCAAATGAAATAACCTGTTTTAAATCCATGTTTTTACACTTCCTTTTTAACCAAATTTTTGTTTACCATATCTTTATTGAACTGCTTATCATCCAGTCTCAAGGTTCAGGTGCTTACAGCATGTTTATATTTTAAGACAACTTTTTATTCATACATCATAAACAAACAATACGCTACCTTTCCAACTTCACCTATACGGAATCCTTCCAGCCCTAATTCACCATTGTTAAAATCATTCAGTGAACTTTTATATTCAGCTTTGATGTGATTTTGTGCTTCGTCACAAAAAAAATATTTCAGTGCGTCTTTATCACTTTTTGCCGGACCTAACTCAAGATACTTTTCTTTTACAAGGTCAGTAAATTGTTCCAGCGTTAATGCCCTTTTCGAATTAAAATACGATATCGTCTGTCCATCAATCCCGCTTGGGAAAAGTCTCCAATATATAGCAAGCGTTTCATATGCTATCTTAGCTTCAGCATACTGATTTTTGCATATATCAATAATCTTTTTCGTATCCTTTCCAACGTTTCTATCCTTGTTTATATCAAGATAGGTATCTACATTAAGAAAACATACCTTAAAGTCATAAAATTTTTTCCCTATCATTTTGTATAACAACATAATATATTCTTTCCGTTCTACCTTTGGACAAACATTTTCATAAAAAGCACTATTAGAAAAACTTCCGGAAAAACTGAAATCTTCCTCATTCTCTAAAATTAATATAATAAGGTTTTCTATTTCTTTTTTTACTTCGTTTTTGCTTTGACCAACTTGTAAACATAACCACGAAGAATCATCTTTTCTTTTTCCAAATAAAAGCCAAACTCTGGAAGGATTCTCTGGAATATTTGTTAATATGCTTTCTTTTTTATTATCCTTATTAAAATTTAACTCCATGCTAAAAATGTTCTCTTCTTTTAACTTATCATAATTTTTAGCCTCAAGTCCTTTATAAGTCTCTCGTAATTTTAATTCCATATTCTTCTCCTTTTAGGTGTTTTATTGCCAATCCCACCATTAAATCTCCCCCTTGAATAATTACTAAACAAACACTTTTTTCATAATCCCATTCTCCATATCATCGATACTGTAAATTGTATCCATGACCTCGAATGTCTCTCTTAAATTACCTCTTGCACTCTTCCAGCCGATTCCATCTGTAAACCACACAAAGGTAAAACCATCTATAGTATCCGACTCCTGAGAAAGCATCTTGTAGCTTCGTGCAGTCTCATTGAGTTTTGAGCCACCGCCACCATAGAAGTTTGTCTCAATAGCATAAATCATCTTATCCGTCTTGATTACGAAATCAAATCTCTTAGCTGCCTTACCCTCATTAGAAAGTGCTGACAAATCAATGTTCCACTTTTCTTCAATGTCCTTAAGATACATTTCCTTAAAGTAATTTACATCCTTCTCAAAGCCTGCTGCCACAATATATTTTTCAACCAAATCTTCCATCTGATGACCACCACGATTTTTACGGCCGTTAGAATCCAATCCAGTTTCGATACCCAGTGCATAATCTACAAGATTATTTACCAAATGATTTGCAATCATATCAAACAATCCTGTCTTTCGCATGAATACTTTATACTGCTCCACACTGTAATTCATCTTCTTAAAATTATACAAGAACGCTCCTTCTTCATCCTGGGCATATATTTCATGCCCTCTTACCGCAAGGAGCAGTGGAACACATTGTAATGTTTCCGGATACTTTGTCACTATTTTTTCAAATTCTGCCTCAATATTTTTTGAGCCAATCAAAGAATTTAAAATATTCAGTTCCACCTTGATTTTTTCTACATTTCTTATGACTTTTTCAAAGTCAATATAGTAATCATAACTTGATATACTCGGTCTGAATTTCCTCAACCATTCATCAAAATTTCTATTTGTCATTTGCTACCTTCTCCAATCTTCTTTTTGATATCTCCATATATTCTTCATTTACATCGATTCCAATAAATTTCCTTCCAAATCGCACCGCCTCTACTCCGGTTGTCCCGGAACCACAGAAAGGATCCAATATCACCTGTCCTTCCTCAGTGGAAGCTAAAACAATTCTTTCCAGCAGATACTCTGGTTTCTGTGTTGGATGCTTTCCCTCCTTTTTTTCCGATGGCTTTGTCAATGAGCCTGTCCACACATCCTTCATCTGTTTTCCACCATTCATTTCCTTCATCTTCTGATAATTGAAAAAATGCTTGGACTTCTTATCCTTTTTTCTAGCCCATAAAATAGTTTCCGTAGAATGTGTAAAACAACGGCACGCTAAATTGGGTGGGGGATTTGTTTTCTGCCATGTAATGTTATTGATTATTTTAAACCCTTCCTGCTCCAATGCCATACCAATCGAATATATATTATGCAATGTTCCTGATATCCATATCGAGCCATTCGGCTTTAATACTTTTTTACATAACCTAATCCATTTTCTGTTAAACTTGTGTTTTTCTTCAATGCTTGTTTCGCTCTCTGAAAGTTTATCCCACGAGCCTTTATTTACTGAAACCATTTTCCCGCCCTGACAAGTAATTCCATCATTGCTTAAAAAATATGGAGGATCTGCAAATATCATATCTACAGATTCCGGCTTCATCTTTGTTAGAATTTTAAACGAATCCCCCACTATTAATTGAGATTCCTCTGTTTCAAAAAATAATGGCACCTTTTTTGTAAATAAGTTTTCCATTATCTCAACTCTCCTCTAATAATTACATATAATTACTTCTTCACCAACTCTGTTTGATGCATCTGAATTAATCATACGTTTTACACTTACAACATCTATCTTGTACCCCTTGTTTCCATACAGTTCATTGATTAACTCCGTATTATGATTTGTAAGCATGCAATAGCATCCTTTGGCTGTTAATTCGTCATAAAACTTTGATAACCGTCTATGGCTTTCTATATCAAAGCCTTCTTTTGTATAAGATTCGAAGGACGTTGGATTCAATGGCGCATACGGACTATCCAAGAAAATAAAATCTCCCTTCTTGGCACTTGCAGAAATCTCCTGAAAATCACCATTCATAATTGTTATTCCCTGAAGATACTCTGAAACCTCCATAATTACACTTTCGTCAACAGAGGACCTGCGGCTGTTATTATAAGGAACATTAAACAAACCTTTGCCGTTCACACGGTATAAGCCATTAAAACAATGCTTATTTATAAACACAAACAAAGCTGCTAACTCTACATCATATTCTGCCTTCATTAATTTATCATTATAATGCTCCCGTAATGAATAATAGTATTTCTTACCATCTTCCCACATTTCTTGATCGAGTTTGTTTATCACCTTCAAAAATATATCCGGTTCATTACATATCTGCCTATAGGCATTTATCAATGCCTCATTTATGTCATTAATCAAAGCATTTTCAGGTAGTAATCCAAATACAACTGCGCCACCACCTACAAATGGTTCAATATAATTATTATATTTTTCAGGCATTCTCTCCTTTATTTGTGGAAGCAGCTGCCGTTTACCACCAGCCCACTTCACAAATGGGGCGACCTTTGAATTACTCATTTTGATTCCTCTTCTCTATGTCCAAATAGACAACCTTTTGTATATCCATTATACTTGCAAACATCGAAAATAACAACAAAAACCTTCTTGCGTTATCAATTACTAGGCTTTTGAAAAACAAATATATACTCATGTGCCAACAGTAAAAAGTTGTTATTTTGTCTTTTCCAATAATCCGTAGCACGACAATTATGTTGTTCTTTAATAATAATCTCCTTATTCACAAAACCTGCCTGTAAAAAACATTCCATCATACGAAACCCTAATGGAATTACTTTTCCATATTTTCTTACATCCCCAATCATAACAGCACACATTTTGCCTTTTTTCAGAACTCGAAATGATTCCTCGGCTACCTTTTTCATTTCAGACAAAAATACATCTACAGCAAGCAATGAGATATCCCCTTCTATTCCTTTACTATATTTAATGATGTTTGCATAAGGCGGATGCGTACAGATGAAGTCAATTCTACTATCTTTAATAAAATGTAAGTCTGTAGCATTACCATTTCGTATAAATATTTTTGATTTGGATTCACATTGGAATTGTAAATTTGTTTCAGATATTGAAACAGATTGCAGATTGATGTCAACACCTACCGCATGACGATTGAGTAGCTTTGCTTCTACCAAGGTTGTTCCACTACCCATAAATTGATCTAAGATCCAGTCTCCCGGCTTTGAATAGCGAAGTATCAGATTTCTTGGTACATACGGAGACCAATTACCTCGATACTTTCCTGAATGCGTTGCCCAACTTCCTCTGTCCGGAAAGGACCAGACTGTTGTTGGTTCAAGCCTAAAATTATTTGGTTGTAAACTTATAAGCCATTCCTCCTTCCGATGCTCATTGCTTCATACGATGCAAAAAGCACTCACACTTCTTTCTCTCAGATGATACCACTAAGTCTACATCACTTTATATAAAAAATCCACCCTTATTTTTGCTTTCACAACAAGTGAATTTACATAAACCTCTTCTCATGAGATAATATTCACAAATAATGAAAGAGGCATTGATATGTATTTTGAAAATGACATTGACCTATACCATGTTATAGGTACAAATATAAAACATTATAGAGAACAAGCTAACTTGACACAAGAGCAACTTGCTGAACAAGCAAAGATAAGCATCAGTTATCTATCTAAAATTGAAGCCACCGGATGTGATAAAAGTGTTTCCATATCTGTTCTTAATCAAATTGCAAATGTACTTGGTGTTGAGATTAATGAATTTTTTAAGGAGGTATCTACTTATGACACATATAATTAACTACTCATTGCCTTTAGGTGACCGTATTTCCATGCGTAAAAATCTAATTCAGACTTTTTTATGCGAATCTCCTGGTATCGGAACAGGCGATGATGCATCACGTTATCAATACAATGTTGAACAATTTGGTGATTATGGCGTTTTTCTTAAACGTCCAACCCAACTAAATAAAGGATTTGATTTTACTGTAAATATTAAGGGTCTTTTTTTCAAAAAAAATCGCCGGTATTCTAATCCAAGCCACCAAGACATTATAGATGCTTTAACCGATTGTAAAATCAATTTTACTCAAACCTATCCTATTATCGCACAAAAACTGCAAGAAATATATGAGTGCAACCCTGTTTCACTCACTCCGTCTGGTGCAACTTTCTGTGATTATGCCGGTAATGAACATCCTATCGAAATCATTTTATTAGCTGTAAAATGGTTATTTATGGAACAGGATTGTGCATATTGGAATTATTCAGGACGTGCCATGTTCTATGACGTTCTGCAAGAAAACGAGCTAATTTAATACTTAAGAATCCATAGCAACACGACTATGGCATTTCCTTCTGTTCTGTTATTTAAACAAGTTCATAAGTATATGAAATACGAAATAACCTCAAAGCATATAGCCGAGATTATCAAAGGAAGAATTACATTTGAACAAAAATAAATTATCATTCCTTTTTTCAGAATTATTGTCACTGGTCAAAAAGCGAGCCAAGAAACGCCGTAAATTCGGCATTTCTTGGCTCGTGTACGTTATTCAAACTCAATTTCTTCTGATTCACCGCTATACGGTTCTATTCAATTTATATACTCGTTTTTCAAGAAATAATTTCTACATGACTGACTAATCATACCTATTAATTCTGTTTTTTCTCTTTTCTCATTTTTTTAAATTCTTTACATAAGACACGCTTCTCATCTTTTGTAATAATCTCAGATTGCAGATGATATATCTCCTTTGTTTTTAGTTCATCAATCGAAATAACTATGTATTTTGATGCTTTATTAAAACATTCATCATCCCCACAAATGACTGAAACATCCTTCATCCTTTTGTAAATAAACATCTTTTCCTCTCCATTTTTCAAATAATTCTTCGCTTTCTTTACAAATAACTCAGGCAACAAAATCCCTATTATAAAAACCTCTATAGCACTTGCTATTACAAGACAGGCGAACAATGGCAGGGTCTTATATACTGATTTACAAACTATAATCACAGCAGGCATAAAAAACAAAACTATCATTAGTATTGCCATTGTTTGTTTATCTTTATAATATGCTTGTAACTTATACAAAGCTTTATTTTGTTTTTTTAATATCATATTTGTTTTTCTTTCTTTTCTGCAATATATCAAATACAAAATATACCATATCACACATACCACTAATTCTATCAATACAAAAAAAGAATCTATTGTCAACACGATATTAGTAGAAATAAAAACAACTAACATTACTAAAACCTTAAAAACATCAGTTACTAATTTCTCCTTTGTATTCATGAATATTTCCTCAATAGATGTTGTATAAATTGCACGAATACAATATCTTGTTAATAAGCACATCAATAAAGCCAGCACGATAACACTTTTTTTATCTGCCGGATTAAAATCATATAAATAGTCTATTATTCTTTGTATAATATCCATTTTCTTCCTCCTTAGACAGGGATATTTCCTTCACCATAATCTGTTGCTGCACCTATGCCACATTGGATAATTTCTCTTTTTCCACTTGCCTTATCGGTCGCATAAAAAATATAATAATCATTTTCAATCATGGCACCTGCATCACTATGTTTGGTTTGATTTGCTAGTAATTGAATATGTGCTACCGGCACCATATCATATTTATTAACAATCCATTGTCTTCTTTCTGCACTTCTACACTCCATAAGAATCCTCTCCTTTACTTAAATCTTATTGCTTATATATATCTATCTTTTTAAAATTCGTCGCTTTTTTCGTCGCTTTTTCAGCGACGAATTATTTTAATCTATACTGCTTCCCTTTTGTTTTTCCATCATCAACAAGTTTGTCCAACGAAACCAATTCCTTTAATAACACCTTTGTTCTCGTATCTTTAAGTCCAAGAATTTCAGTAATCTCCGATATTTTATGCCATTCTCCATCTGCCATAAAATTTAAAATCAAAGAATATTGTTTCATCTTTTTAGTCGCTTTTTTCGTCGCTTTTTCTTCAGTTCCTGCTATGTCAGTACCTTCTTCCAAAAACGCCGGATGAACCGGAATTCTAATCCTCATAGCTCGCCTATCTTCATCTGTAAAGAATTCTGCTCGTGGAGAACCGTTCTTTAACCTGTTTTGCTAATTTACTACCTGTTTTTCTCAAATGATCTTCCAAAAGGGCAGGTGAAATGTCATCAAAAGCAGCCTTATGATTCGCTCTGCAATCATAAGGAGTCTGCTCTGACATATTAATCAATTCCCTTTCCTGCTCTGCATTTGCCTTAACAGAACTAGTCAAATAACGAATATAATAATTGTACTTCTTGTCCTTTTTACCGGTAACATGTTCTGGTGATTTGTAAGGGCGCTGCTGTCCTGTTCTCGCCACAATAACAAGAATCCATTTTCCATCAACTTCTAGCGGAATCACCTTGGGAAAATATGGTGGAGAAATCATATTGTTGTAACTAATCATTTCTTTTTGAACTTCATCCAACATGTACTCCGAAATTCCCTTTACCGGTTTCCCTATAAAATCTCTACAATTTCAATCTGGAAATTTAACTCTTTGCCAGCCATCTCATGGTTCGCATCAAATGTTATCGTGCTTTCATCTTTGGCTGTGA
>OKWJ01002016.1_pt1 | contig 11920 bp, 10 predicted proteins | sample 1607121 | NCBI WGS metagenome assembly OKWJ01 (sample SAMN04414080, study PRJEB24778) | human gut metagenome | material: faecal | host: Homo sapiens | reverse complement strand
AAAATCCCTGCGACTTATCTCCGCTCCGCCATTCTTCCTATCCATGATGCAATATGTATGCGTAAACTTCCAGTTTGTCGAATCCGCAGGCAATACGCCGCCGTTGCGGTTCGCCGGCGATCATCCACGCGGTGCTCACCACTTCGGCATCGAGCGGATCGTCGGCGACGACCGCCACGATCTGCCGCGAGGCGTCACGCAGGCCGGTGTGCGGATTCACGATATGTTCCGTATGGGCCGCCGTATTGCCCGACACGGAGAGGGCCCGGTCCACGAGGTCGAACTCGGCCAAAGCATTCCCCGTTGCAGGATCGGGCAGACTCACCCGCCAGCAGGGGCCGTAAGGATGACGGCCGATGCCGAGAATGGAGCTGTTGCCGAAATCGACGAAGGCCGATCCGACACCGGCTTCGCGCAACAGCACGCCGATCTTCTTCAGCGCATAGCCCTTGGCGAAGCCGCCGAAATCGAGCGACGTTTCCTCCCCGTCGAAGCGGACGCTGACGACACCCGCCTCCGTGCCGAGACGAACGCGGGAGAGGTCCCGGAGGGTGATGTCGAAAAGCCCCTCGGTCCGTTCGCAATACGTCCGGCAAGACTGCAACGCTTCGCCAAGTTCGGGCCCGACCTCTACGGGGGCGCGTGCGGCCGCGGCATTCACCCGTGCAACCTCGCTCGCGGGATCGAAGCGGTCGAAGACCCGGTTCAGATGCTCCAGAAGGGCCGTTGTCTGCTCCCAGAGCGCATCCGCCCGCGGCAAGTCGATACCTGCAATCAACAGATCGAACCGCGTGCCCATGACATGCGGCACGAAACCATGGAAGAACGACTCTTCCGCATAATACTCCCGTTCGGTCGTCAGCATACGCCTTCCGGCGGCCCTTTCGTTTCTATTCCGGCGACGCCGTGCGGGCCTGTTCCACGGCCATCGTCGTAATGTAGTATTTCGCCAGCGTATTGGCCTCCTCCCATGCGGGCATCTCGCCCGTGCGGATACTCCGAAGGAACCGCTCGGCCACCTGTCCGAAATGCACCTCATGCCCGGGACGCGCCGCAACGGGCAAATCCACCAGGAAACGACCCGGAATATCCGTCTCCACGACCCGCAGCCCGGGATAATCCGGCTGCAAGGCGGCAACGCGCCGTCGCAAAGCCGTCAGCGTCTGCGCGGGATCGGCCCCTCCGGCCGCCAGCACATAGAGCGACTTGACATTTCCCGTCGTCTCGTCCTGCACGACCTCGATCGAGGCCCGGCTGCCGCGCACCACGGACGAAAAGGCATCCTCGCCGTTCGGCGAGCTCCAATTCCAGACCACCTCCATGCCGACGTGCACCCCTTTTACGCGGAAGAGTATCCGGCCGTTGGCCATCACCTCGAGCACCCCGTCGCGGAGGTACTTCTCCAGATAGGGCGGGAACGGTTCGACACCCGTCGATAGACGGAAATCCTCCGCACGGACAGCGGTCGGCCAATGACTGGCCGCCAGCACCTCGACATCCGTCTCATAGCGTACGGGATTCTCGGGAAAGCACTGCCAGAAGACCAGGTCGATCAGATGCGTCGTAACGTCGGCGATCCCCTCGCCCTGCTGCTCCACGTCGTAATACCACGCCGGGCGAATCAGCGGCCGCCCCGACACCGACTTGAAGAAGTGGTGGATGCTGCGCATCGAAATCGACGGATCGTCAGCCGATCCGGGAAGCAGGTCCCCGAACAGCTCTGCATCGTGCATCAGATTGCGGGTCAGAACGTTGAGCGCATCATACCGCTCGGTCATCAGGTCGCAGATCCATACGCCGCGGCGGTGCGCTTCGGCATAGGCCGCACGCAGCGCATCGAAGTCTTCGCGGCAGACAGCCAGCGGCTTGTCCGACAACACATGATATCCGGCTTTCACCGACGCGAGGATATAACCGGTTTTCTTCCGGTTGTTTCCGGCCAGGACGACCAGGTCGCCGGCACGCTCGCCGACCATCCGCTCGAGGTAGTCGGGACCGGTATAGACCACCTCCCGCCAGGAGGTAGGCTCTTCCGCACGTCCGTTGTAGGAGGCTACGGCCGCCAAATACTGTTCGACCTCCTCTCCTTCCGGGGCATAGACACGGACCGTGTCCGAAAGCTCCGCAAGGGCGTTCTTCTGCAACAGGCTCGCATGGAAATGGCCCGGATCGAGCACGACCAGACGCAGGGGCCGCTGTCCCGCACTTCCCGAGCACGAAGCGAAGAGGAGCGGCACGGCGGGCAGCAGGCGCAGGAGCGATTCGAAGCGTTTCATCGTCTTGCGTCTATTCGTCGTAAGCCTCGAGAAGCCTGCGTGCCTCCTTCATGCCTTCGGCATAGGCTTCATCCATCATAACGGTACGTCCGCCGCGTTCGAGACTCATGTTCGAAGCCTTCATGAAAGTGAAGATCTCGAGGGTCTCCTCCTTCGATACAGGGCTCGCACCGCTTTTGAAATAGCGGAGAATCTCGTCGAGCAGCACCTTGTAGCCGGCGTATCCGCCCGCGGCAACGGTCCCCTTCTCCGTAAAGGCCGTACCGCCATAGACGGCCGGGCCCTTGACGACGGCGCGGAACGTGCCGAGACGTCCGTCGTTCCAACGTCCCGACACGATGTCGCCCATCGGCGAGTGGATACGGCTCACGGCCTCACAACCCGTACCCAGCAGCGTGTAGAGCGTCTCCACGCCGTGGATGCCGTAGAATCCGAAATCGGGATGCGTCGGCTCGACCGTATGGGGCGAATAGCAGTCGGCACCCAGGATCTTGCCGAAGTCGCCGCGACGCAGCGCCGCATTCTGCGGCGAATAGCGCAGAGCCGAAGAGGTGAAGACGCTCGCGCCGTAACGTTCGGCCATCTCGTAGATGGCGATGGCCTCGCCGAGCGTCGCGCCAAGCGGTTTGTCGATGTAGCAGATTTTTCCCGAGCGGAAGACCTCGACGGCCTGCCCGAGATGCAGGCGGCCGTCGTTCGTCTCGAGCAACACGCAATCGACCTTGTCGAGCAGTTCGGCGACCGACGCGGTGATCTCCACGCCGAACTTCTTCACGGTCTCGATATATCCGGGAATGCGGTCGCGGCTCGACCGGATTGCCGTCGATCCGTATGGATAGGCCGCAACGACCTCGAACTCACGGACGAGCGGATCGTCCGACGTACCGTTGAGCAGTTCGGTAAAGGCGGTGGAATGCGACGTATCAAGGCCGATGATGCCGATACGGATCACCCCCTGGGCCCGTACGGTGAAGACCGCGGCGAGGAGGCATGCGATGATGAGAATCTGTTTTTTCATGGTCGGTAGTTTTTCGTTTCGGAACGGGTTCGTCATTCGGCGGGAAGCAACCGGGCGCTCTCCGCAGTCAGATAGAGGCACGCATCCGCCTCGTTGCGCAGCACACTCGCGGGACAGTGTTCCGAGATCTCTCCGTAAAGCGTGCACCGCACGGCTTCGGCCTTGCTGGCGAAGGGGACGATGCAGAAGAGCCACCGACCCCGCAGCAATGCGGGAACCGTCAGCGTCAGCGCCTCGGAAGGCACCAGATCGAGCCGCTCGAAACATTTCTCATTGACCTGCTGCTGACGGCAGACGGGATCGAGCGCCACAACCTTCACCAGTTTCGGATCGTTGAAATCCGCCACATCGGGGTCGTTGAAGGCAATATGGCCGTTCTCGCCGATTCCCATGCAAACGATATCGACCGGATAGCGTTGCAGCAGACCGGCATAGCGCGCACACTCGGCATCCCGGTCGGAGGCCAGTCCGTCGAGGCAATAGACCGAACGGAAAGGCACCCGGTCGAAGATCCGCTCGCGCAGGAAGTGCGCGAAGCTCTGCGGCGCCGAAGGGCCGACACCGATGTATTCATCCATATGGAAGGCATTGATGCGTGTCCAGTCAATACGGCTATCGGCAATCAGGCTGTTCAGGAATGCCTCCTGCGAGGGGGCGGCGGCGAAGATCATATTGACCTCCTCCTTTTTTCCGAGCAGTTCGACAATCTTGGCGGCGACCTCCGCGGCCGCGGCGCGCCCCATCTCCCCGGTCGTGGAAAAGACTTTGACGTTCAGCATTTCCCGGCTGAACGTACGGAAATTATTCGGTATAGAGAACATGACCTTCAGAAATTGTGGTTACGACATGAATTCGGGAATCGAAAACGACGATATCGGCATCCTTGCCCTCGTCGAGCGAGCCCTTGCGGGCATCCAGCCCGAGAATGCGGGCCGGCGTGAGCGACATCATCCGCACGGCCTCGACGAGCGGCACTCCCGCCGCACCGACCATCGTGCGTACCAGACGGTCGGTCGTCGCGACGCTTCCGGCAAATGCCGAACGGTCGGGAAGTTTCGCCACGCCTTCCTCGATCAGCACGCGCCGGCCGTTGCGGAGACTGCCGAGAACCGACTCTCCGTCGGGCATTCCCGCACCGCGCATCGCATCGGTACAGAGCGCCGTACGGTCCGCACCCTTGAACTTGTAAACGAAACGCAGCAGCGCCTCAGGCAGATGCACGCCGTCGGCGATGATCTCCACGGTCATCGCGTCGATCAGATAAGCCGCTTCGACGGCTCCGGCATAACGGCGGGCGTTGCGCCGCGTCACGGAAGACATGGCAGAATAGAGATGCGTCATGTGGGTATATCCCGCCTCATGGGCGCGGACCACCTCGTCATACACGGCGTCGGTATGCGCCACAGAGGCCAAAATCCCGCGACGGCGCAGTTCGCGTCCCATTTCGAGAGCGCCGTCCAGCTCCGGAGCGACACTCCAGCGGATGATTTCCGGGGCGGCTTCGAGAATCGTCCCGTACTCCTCGCGGCGGGGGGTCTTCAGATAGTGCGGATCCTGGGCGCCGCTCTGCCGGTGCGAAAAATAGGGTCCTTCGAGATGCAGGCCGAGCAGCCGCGCCCCGCGCTTGTTGCACCGGCCGGCTTCGCGGAAGACCTCGAACACCCGGTAAAGTTCCTCGTCGGTACAGGTCAGCGTCGTGGGAACGAGCGCCGTGGTACCATAGCGCGCATGGGTCTCGGCCACGCCGAGGAAAGCCTCGACCGTCCCGTCCATGAAGTCGTACCCGCCACCGCCGTGCACGTGCATGTCGATGAATCCCGGAGCAATATATCCGCCCCGGGCGTCGATAACCCGGTCGCCGGGTTCGGGCGTCACCCCATTTCCGGGAAGAATCCGCTCGATACGGCCGTTGCGGCAGACGACGGCCATGCCGGACTCGATCCGCGTCGGGCGGATCACGTTTCCGTTCGTCAGTATCAGACGTTCCATATCATCCGTTGTTTTCGATTCGTTGCCAGGGCCAGCGCACGATCTTGTACCCCTTCACGGCGAAGAAGACCAGGTAGAGGAAGCAGGGCACGAGAACCCAGTAGCCCATGCGCATGCCGCAGCGCTCGGCGACGAAGCCATAGACCAGCGGCAGAATCGCATTGCCGCACAGGCCCATGATGAGCAGCGAGGACCCCATCTTGGTGAACCGCCCCAGCCCCCGGATCGCCAAAGGCCACACGCCGGCGTAGATCAGCGCGTTGGGAAGCCCCAGCGCATTGAGCAGGAAGATCGAAGCGTTGGCCCGGTGTCCGAACAGCGTCACCCCGAAATCGCACAGCACGACCCCCAGCGAGAGCAGAAGTCCCAGAGTGGAGCAGACGACGAGCGCCTGCTTCTGCGTGACGTACCTCGGAATCAGAACGATACCCGACAGAAAGCCGATCATCGTGCAGGTCAGCGTGAACGAGGGAAAAACCTTGGATTCGACAAGGTCCATGCCCATGGACCCCGCGTAGTTGATGATCGTGTCGATGGCGACGACCTGAGCGCCCACCTGACAGAAGATCGCCAGAGCTCCCAGCCAGAGATACGGAAAATCGAAGAGGCTCCGCCGCCCGGGCGTGTCGTCGGCCCCCGACGCGGAGTTCTGCGAGTCGGTGTCGATCTCGGGCAGAACGGAGTAGCGGATGCCCACGCCCACGAGCAGCAGCAGCACGCCCAGCACCGCATAAGGAACGATGACGCGCCGGATCAGGCCGTCGAGCAACGGGGCTTTCGCCGCGGCGTCGAGCGTCCCGGAGTCGATCAGTGCGAACAGCTCGCTGTCCTCGGGCCGGAGAATCAGCGCCGCCAGGATGAGCGGGGCGATGATGCCCGCCGTCTTGTTGAAGACGCCCATGACGCTCATGCGCTGAGCCGCGCTCTCGATCGGACCGAGGATCGTCACGTAGGGATTGGCCGCGGTCTGGAGGACCGCCAGCCCCGTACCGATGCAGAACAGTCCGAGCAGAAAAATCTCGAACTGACGGAAAAGGGCCGCCGGGACGAAAACGAAGGCCCCCAGGGCCGTAAGCATGAATCCGTACATGATTCCACGCTTGAAGCCCACCTTTTTCAGCAGGATGCCGGAGGGTACGGCCATGATGAAATAGGCGATGTAGAAGGCGAAGGAGACGAAATAGGACTCGAAATGGGTGAGCTCGCAACATATCCTGAAATAAGGAATCAGGATGGAGTTCACCCACGAAACGGCTCCGAAGATGAAGAACATACCGGCCAGAATACCCAAGGAGAGGAGGTAGTTTCTGCGCGGGGCGGAAGCGGATTTTGTCATAGGTCGTTGTTTTGGTGGTTTTCCGTGAATGAATAAAAAACGATGTTTTCAGGTCGGGGGGGGGGAGCGTGAGAAACGTTCAGAAAACGTCCTCCGGGCCCTTTCGGTGCAAATCGACGGCCGGGGCGACGTCCCGCACACGGCCCGGATCGCCTCGCATGTCGTCCGGACCGCACCGGGACGTCCGGATCGGACGGCTCACGACGAAGGAGCAGAACGCGTGGTAAAGCTCCCTGTCGGCCGCTGCGGCCGAATATTTCAGCGTCCGCAGCGACTGGCCGCCCTGATAGTAGGCCAGCCGTTTGTCAGACCACACTCCGTTACGCCGGAAAGCCGACATGTAATCCCGCAGCCGGCTGGCCTTGCCCCGGCTCTCGAGCGCATTGTCGTCAAACTCCAGTTCGAGATGCATGTCCGCCTCCTCGGCCATCCGGCACGCCTCGTCCAGGCGCGACTCGGGGACCGATTCGCTGAAGAAATAGTTCGGCTGCAAGTAGGCACAATGGAATCCGTAGGACTTCCACTGACGTGCACCCGAGGCGCCGAAATAGGGAATCCAGTTGAAACTTTCGTTCAGCCCGTCGAGGTAACAGGCTATCGCTCCCAGAATTCCGCTCGTATCCGAGTCCTTCTCGGCAAGCCAGTAGAACCCGCCAAGCTCGACATGCGCGTATTTCCGGCGGTCGAACTCGGCCCGCACCGTGTCGATGAACCATTTGCATGCCTTCAACCGATCGTTCGCATCCGAAAAATCGAGCGCCTCGCCATCGACACTCCCCCAGTATCGGGTGACCTTCGAATCGACGTCCCGATAGCGAATCGGTTCCGGAATCGCGACCACCACCCGGCGTTTGACGGCCGGGACGCCGAGATGCGCGGCGGCCTCAGCCACCGCGTCCTCCAGGGCGCCGATGCCCGTATCGTCGCCGAAACAGTAGTCGATCAGACGCTGCCATGCGGCCCGGTCGGCCGTCGTAGGTGTAGCCGTCGGCGAATTTCACCCCGGAGCCTCCGTTACCGTCGGGATCCATGATCTCCAGCAGCAGGAAGCCGTCGAAGAGCCATTGCGTCCTCCCGTCCGGATCCGTATAGGTGACGTAGTCGGACAGACGCTCTCTGTCCCATTCATACGGAGTCCGATGGTGCCCGCCGCCATAGATCAGCACCAGATCCGTAACGGAGGGTACAGCCCGGCGGGAAAGTTCCCAATCGTAGGGTTCGGCCATGAGGGCATCGGGAGGGACAGGCTTCAGGTACGGAGGCGGAGAGGCCGACGTCTCTTCGCCGCAGAACGTACATTGCAGGGATAGCGTGCACAACAGCATCGCGGAAAACAGAAAGCGCATAACCGGCTCGTTTTATTTCAGTACGCGCCGGAGAACCGGATACAGCAGGTCGGCATAGCGCATCATTCCCAGGTCGGTGAAGTGGATGCCGTCCACGGTCGCCTCGCCGTCGTCGCCCAGCATATCCTCCGAGCTGACGTAGTAGATATTGCGCTCGCCGCTTTCCCTGAGCCGCCGGTAGTGTTCGGCAAGGGCCGCGTTGAGCCGGCGGACGGACGCGGCGGCCTGCACGTCGAAGAACGTATGGGGAAAGACTGGATCCTCGACGAAGACGATCGGCGTGTCCGGATGGCGGTCTCGGAGAATGCGATAGAACGGAAGCAGCTTCGTCTCGATCTGTTCGACCGTCACGTTGGGAACGAAATCGAGAACGAAGACTCCCGCATCCACTTCGGCCATCAGGTGCGCGATCTCGTAGTCCAACTGCCCGTTGCCGCTGAAACCCAGATTGATCGCCTCGCGGTTCAGACGCCGGGAGAGGATATTCGTATGAGCCATCCCCGGACGGGATGAACAGCCGCCCTGCAAAATGCTCGTTCCGTAAAATACAATGGGATGCTCGCGAACGGGGTACGAAAGACGGGGCGCGCCGATCATCGCGCAGGAATCAACGCCGATCGAGAGGCTGTCGATGCCGTCGTAAAGCGGCAGGTAGAGCATGTACTCGCGCTCCTCCGGAACCATATCCGAAACGATCCTCGACTCCGTGGTCTTTCCACTTCCGGGACGAGCGCAGTTCACGAACCTCCAACCGCCGTCCACCCAGGCGTAGAGGTCGAGGCCCCGAACTCCCGTAGGGGCCATGTGGTTCATCGAATTGCAGAAGGTGTTGGTCCACCGCACGGAGATCGTCGTGGAGTTGGAGCGGAACCGAACGGCCAGTCCCGCCGAGTGCAGCCCCAGGTCCCAGACGGGACGCCGTGCGAAATCTGCAACCGATCCGGGCAGACGTGTGTAACGCCCGAAAGTGGATTCCCTGGATTTCCCGTAAACCGGAAAAGACGACCCCTCGTGGTAAACCAACTGGGATAACACTGAAAACGGGAAAAGCAAACCTGCCAAAAGGAAGAAACAGATGAGATTTTTTTTCATGGAAAGACAACTTTATAAACAAAATAACACAAAGCGCTTCAAAAATAGAAAAATTTTATCTCTTTTTAAAGAATCCTGCCGTAGAAACCACCGCCCGACTCGCTTCGGCCGTCGTATCGTTAAGATGTTTGCCGTCAATGACCATACCGGTCGAACCGCCGCCGTCGAAATTCACGGCATCCGTACACCCGAGCCCCTTCATGATGGCCGCCAATTCGGTGAGTGTGGCCCCTCGGCTCGATTCGATGCGTCCGTCGCAGACGAAGAGCACGATACGGCCGTCGGCAGTGCTACCTACGGCCGTGCGGTCGGGCGATACGCCGACACCGAAAATATCGTAAGGCATGATCTCGTAGTTGCTCAGATAGTAGTCCGCGCCTTTCGGGGTCTCGGTGAAATCGAACGGGCATTTGCCGTCCTTGAGCAACACGGGCCCCGCACTGAGGGCATACTTCGGCGTCCAGGCGATATCCGGAGCGGGGTTTTCAGCACTCACGACGTCGTAGCGAGCCTCCCCCTTGACCGAAGGCAGCGGGCGATCGAAATAACGGGCCGCCCCCCGGGCGTCGGTTCCGGCCCAACAGACGCCGGGGGTTCCCGAAGCATCGACACCGAACAGGCCGCGCGTCACGTTATACATCGTATCGTACTCCTCGGTATCGGACGTGCGGAGCGATCCGCGGACGGCCGGGATCGTTCCCGCGGTCTCGCCATCGACCACGGAAATCCCCGTATGGCGGCCGTTGTAGAAGTAACCGCCGTTGATCATCACGTAGCAGTCGCCGCCGAAGGCCGCCGACTGCTCCTCGATCGTCGCGGCGCCTTCGGGCACCGAAACGCGGAACTCCACCGTACCCTTCGAAAGGTCGGCCACGGCATACCAGGCGTGGAAATTGCGGCCGTTGAGCTTGCCGGTCGTCTCGTAGAGCCCGATCTCGGCCGGAAGCGACTCGTGCGAGAGTTTCGTCCAGTCGAAGGTGACGGCCGGAGGTTCCTCGCCGAGAGAGGCTTTCGTTTCGGAGCTGTAACAGGTCGCACCGCCGGAGGTCAGGAAAGCACGGACCGTGTACTCCCTGCCGTATTCGAGCAGGGCGTTGGGAATGACCTGCAGCACGGCGCCGCCGTCCTCGGGAAGCGCCGGACCGTACTGCATCGCATCCTCCGTCGTGGGCAGGCCGTCGGCGCTCCAGCAAAGTCCGTAGCGGGCATCCGAAGGCGCATTGTCGATCCGGTACGTCACAGCGATACAGGTCGCCGTGGCGGTCGGCTGCCCGTCGATCTCCACCACGGGAAGCTCCGACGACGGGGTCAGCGTGAAGAACTCATAAACGACGCGTGAATCGCCGGCCTCGGACGTGCCCTTACCCTGCACGCCGAAGAAGTAGCTGGCACCGTCCTCGAGGCCCTGCGAGATCGTATATCGCGTCTGATCGGCCTCCACGGATCCGGCGATCCACCGGTTCGTGGCATCGGCGGCATCGCGCACCCAGATGTCGAAACCTTTTTCATCGGTACTGTTGTCCTGCCAGGAGACCCGCACCGAGGCGGCTCCCACCCGTTCGATCCGGATATCCGAAGGAACCGCAACGCGTCCCGAGGCGCGATCTCCGTCGTCGTCGTCCGCGCACGCCGCACAGGCGCAAAGGGCCACGAGAGCCCAGAATGTCGTTTTCATACTATTATCGTGTTTCTGGTTTCACCGGTCAATACGTATGGCATCGAGCGCCGGAACCGTGATCCGCCGCCCGTCGGGAAGTTCCACGCCGCGCGCCGTGTCGCCCATGTTCACCACGACGCAGGCCCGGCGTCCCGAGCGGCTCTCCCACTCGGCGGCCAGCACCTCGGGAGTCGTCTCGTAGTTCGGAATCTCCCGGCGCGGATTGTCGCCCCGGGGAACGATCTCGCCGAGGAAACGTCCGCCGACGAACAGGTCGTGCTGCCGGCGGCGGAATGCGGACAGCCGCTTCAGGAACTCCGCATCGAGACGGTTCTCCTCACGCATCAGCATCTCAGGATCGACCCATCCGAGCTGCGATCCCCACAGCAGACTCTTCATCGTAATGAAACGGAGCGAACCGTCGTCGAAACGCCACGGAATATAGGTATATCCGCTGTAGATGCAGCGGTCGGAGTAGATCAGCGGGAAGAGCGGCACCATGCGCACGGAGGCATTGTGAGGCGAATTGACCACGAGCATCATGTCGAAGAGGTCGATATAGCATTCGGCGCACTCCTCGGTGGTCATCGCCCGGTCGGAACCGAAGAGACCGCGGCGCATCCCTTCGAGCAGATCACGGTAGGCGGCCGGCCACCATCCGCCGCCGCCCGGAGCATGGGGATGATCCGGGGCATAGCAAGCCTCGCTGCCGGCGCATCCGATCTGATCCATATAGACGCCGTCGGTCTTCAGTTCGGCGAGGATCCTCCGGTTCAGGTCGCGCAGCACCTCCTGCCAGACGGACGACGAGGGGCAGGTCACCGTATTGGGCACTTTGGAACCGTACACCTCCGTATAGAGCGTACCGTCGGCCTTGCGGCACGAAGCCTCCGAACCGTGCAACGTCCGGTAACTGTCGGTCGCAGGATCCCACAGCCGCCCGTTGATGTAGGGCGTAACGCGCGCCCCGAGGCGCTGCGCTTCGGCGACGGCCTCGGCAAATCCCTCCTGCGCGGGGAAATACTCCGGATAGTTCGTATCGAAAGGACGGGCGTGCCAATGGTACCAATGCAGGCCGACACCGCGGCCGTAGAATCGCAACGCCTTGCGCAGAGCCTCCCGGGCGCCGGGTTCCGCACCGTTCGGGCGCAGCCACATGTCGGCCTTGCGGATCCACTCCACGACAGGACGGTCGGCAAGCGTACG
>OKWJ01002014.1_pt1 | contig 11933 bp, 13 predicted proteins | sample 1607121 | NCBI WGS metagenome assembly OKWJ01 (sample SAMN04414080, study PRJEB24778) | human gut metagenome | material: faecal | host: Homo sapiens | reverse complement strand
TTATGTGATATTCAAGCGTGTATAGATATAATAATTGATGAGGTTTTTAATAGTGTTTCTCTGCCAATAATAAAGACTAATGATGTAGAAAAAAATAACGTCATCAGTATTCAAGAACAAGAGGAAATAAATAAGGAAGAATATTTTTTCACAATAAAATATACAACAACAGAGTATGTAGGAGAAGAAGCGGCTGAACAAATAGAAATTGAATCAAATTTGATTGATTTTGAATTTATAAAAGATATTATTGTAGAAAGATTTGAACATTACAATTTCGATGATAATAAAATAGTCTTAGAAGTAGATAGTCAGATAGATTATTTTACGCAACTTGGTATGGAAAAATATCAATTGTCTAATTATACATACACCAAAGAAAGAAAAAAAGGTTATATAACAACAAAAGGTGATGGGTTAGAAGATGTCTATTATTACTTGCGCCACTATCTGTTTTCAATCAACGAGCGTGTTGAAGTAGAGAATATTTTCATTGAAATTCGTAACGAGATTTGTAAATTTAGTGATATAACGCAAAATGTAAAAATAGAAAGGGTAATTCAAGATGAGACGTTGGTTAAAAAATTTGCAGAAGTTGCCTATTTCACAATTAAGGATTTATTAAGCGATACAATACTTGGAATTAGTCGAGATGAGGCAAACTATGTCTATGAAGTAATCACAAATCTTGATGTTGTGATGCCCAGCGAACATTTACACAATATTATAAATACATTAGAGCCGAGAGAAATTGCCGTAATACGTGAACGTTATCTTGGTGATTGTATCCAACCACTTGAAGTTGTAGGAAAAAAATATGGATGCACAAGGGAAAGAATAAGACAAATAGAACAAAAAGCATACAAGAAATTAAGTCATCCATCAAGAAAAAAAGAACAACTAAAAATGATTGAAGTAATAAAGATGTAAGTGAGCTTTCAAAAGAAGAAATAAAAACGTTGATTTTGAGAAGATACAATGTTTGCGGAGATTTTATCGTAAAAGGTAGAATAAAATTAAGAGCCGTTTTATCTTTCTTAATGAATACATATTTCCCCAATGGGCTTGATATTTATGAGGACAATAGCATATTGTTTTTAAGAGAGAAAGCAAGGGAACATTTCGACGGATTTGAACTTGCAGAAAATGACCGTGCAATAAGAGCAAGATTGCAGGATTTTTGCACACCTGTGGGTAGAGGTGTTTGGAAATGGGATTCTGACGAAACAGTTATTACACTTGAATTAAAAAATGCAATAATTGAATTTATTGAGAATTATAATGCTCCCATTTTGCCCATACAGGGTATAATGGATGAATTTAGAGACGAACTTGTAAAATTAGAGATAGATAACAAATATTACCTGCAAGGACAAATAAAGAAGTTTATACCAACGGGTTATTCAATAAATAGAGACTATGTTTTCAAGGGGGATGCTGATTCTTTTTACAAGGTTGTCGAGGGATTTGTAAAAAATGCAAAAGGCATTGTAACGAAAAAGGATATAATGAAACAATTCCCCGGCGTATCGGAAATTGTTATCCAACAAGTAGCATTATATACGAAAGTATTGAATATGAATGGCTATTATGTCCACCTTGACAATCTAAACATTACTCAGGACGAATTGGACGTTTTTGAAAATAGCATAAAAGAATATGTTTGCGAAAAAATCATATATCACGCAAAAAATGTTTTTAATTATGTTAAAAATAAGAATTCTGGGTTGTTCTCACGTATAGGTATATCACAAAACTAAATAAAGAAGAAACGGGGCATTTAGACGTTCTTCTTAAAATTTGTAAATTATTGGACTGCGACATAAAGGATATAGTTGAGATACGTAAAAACATAACGGAAGATTAGATACTAAATGGAGGTGTATATGGACAAGCAAAGAATATATTTTGCAATAGACTTAAAGTCCTTTTATGCTTCCGTCGAATGTGTAGAACGTGGGTTAGACCCATTGACTACCAATCTTCTCGTTGCAGATGAGAGCAGAACGCAGAAAACAATTTGTCTTGCCGTTTCCCCGTCGTTAAAAGCACACGGAATATCAGGTAGAGCAAGATTATTTGAAGCCATACAGCAAGTAAAAAAAGCAAATAATGAGCGCAGATGGAAAGCGCCCAATCGAAAGTTGGAGGGTTCGTCTTGGAACGATTTAGAGTTAAAGGCAAACCCTTCGTTAGCTATTGACTATATTACAGCGCCACCGAGAATGGCTTTGTATTCCAAATATAGCAATAAGATTTATGGTATTTATCTGAAATATTTTGCGCCCGAAGATATACACGACTACTCAATAGACGAGGTATTTATTGATGCAACTGACTATATCAAGGCAAGAAAGACAACGGCGCATAACTTAGTACGTACAGTAATTAAAGACGTTTTGAAAGAAACGGGAATAACCGCAACGGCAGGTATCGGAACAAATCTTTATCTTTGTAAGGTCTCAATGGATATAGTTGCAAAGCACGTAGAAGCAGACAAATACGGTGTACGTATTGCTGAACTTGATGAAATGTCGTATAGAGAAAAACTGTGGAATCATAGACCATTGACGGACTTTTGGAGAGTTGGACGTGGTTATGCGGAAAAACTCGAAGCGCACGGTTTATACACAATGGGAGATATTGCAAGATGTTCTCTTGGAAAGTCAACCGATTGGCACAATGAAGATTTGCTTTATAAGTTGTTTGGTATTAACGCAGAACTTTTAATAGACCACGCTTGGGGTTGGGAACCGTGTTTAATGTCAGATATTAAGGCATATAAACCAAGCACAAATAGTCTTAGTTCAGGGCAGGTTTTACATTGTCCGTATGATGCAAAGCAAGCACGTTTGATAGTAAATGAAATGATAGATTTACTCGTGCTTGACTTAGTAGATAAAGGACTTGTAACGAATCAAATAGTATTAACGATTGGGTATGATATAGAAAACTTGACAAACCCTGAGATAAGAAACAAATATTACGGTGAAGTTACCGTAGACCATTACGGAAGATATATTCCAAAACACTCACACGGAACAAAAAATCTTGATAGATATACGTCGTCCACAAAGATAATAACCGAAGCAACCCTTGAATTGTACGATAAAATAATAAATAAGGACTTGCTTGTAAGACGTATTAACGTTTGTACTGCAAAACTCTTGACCGAAGAACAAGCCGCACAAGAAAAAGGCTATGTTCAGATGGATATTTTTACTGATTACGCTAAGGTTGAAGAAGAGAAAAAAGAAGAAAAGCGTGAGAAAAATATGCAGAAAGCTGTATTAGGAATTAAAAAGAAATTCGGTAAAAATGCTATTCTAAAAGGTATGAATCTCCAAGAGGGTGCAACGGCAAAAGACCGAAATGAGCAGATAGGGGGACACAAGGCGTGAGTGAAGATGGAAGAAACAAGTACGCAGATATAATTGATTTACCGCATCATCAGTCAGAAAAACGTCAAAAAATGTCGAATTATGACCGTGCTGCGCAGTTTTCTCCATTTGCCGCTTTAACGGGACACGCAGATTCTATTAAAGAAACGGCACGCTTGACTGACGAATATAGTGAACTGTCGGAAGAAATGAAAGCCATAATGAACGAGAAAATATTGTTTCTTATGGAGCAGTTGGAAAATCAGCCTGAAATAACGATTACGTTCTTCAAACCCGATGAAAAGAAACAAGGTGGAGCGTACATTACAATTACAGGTGTGGTAAAGAAAATTAAGACTTGTGAACGTCAAATACAAATGACTACGGGAGACCTTATTCCGATAGATATGATATTTGGAATTGACGGAAAGATTTTTAGCAGGATAGATTATTAAGGTAAGCAAGCTGTTTATGAAAGGACAAGGTATGAATCAAAATCCAACAGATTTCTTTTCCGCTATGGAAAAGATTTCAAGAGAAAATGATAAGGCTTTGAGAAGTCTTTTTGGTAAATACATAAAAGGCAATTTTCTCATTGAAATGAAACATTTTATAATGGATAATTTGCCTGAGATATATAACTACTATGATATGCAAATGTCTATGGAAAAGGTTGTGGCAGGAAATGAGTTAATGGACTTTGATATATGTAGGATGATAGTATCCGACAGCAACCACTACAGGCTCATATACAAAGGGAACGACAAGTACGTCATCACCCTTCATAAGACACCGAGCGATGTTCGTAGCGGGAAAAATCTTGTGTCGGATATCCTTAATACAATCAGCGTTTACAGGTAAATAGTATCAACAAATCATACCCGATCTTGGTAAAACCGAGGTTGGGATTTTTCATTTTTTATATAACTTGGTTTTTGGACACTTTTTTTGTCGAATCACCCCGTTTTTGATGGATTAACCGGGTATTTTTATCTATCATAAAAATGCCCGCGCAGCGGTTCGCTTATGACTATAGTCAAATCAAGGGCGAGAAGGGGGTGAGAAAATGGAAACAAATGTAGAGAGGCGGAGAAAACGCTCCGCCTCTGCCGAGAGGATAAAAAATGCTTACAACGGAGCGAATCATGTAGAGGTTGAAGTTATAGAGGCAGCCGATGCTGCCCTCCCCGATAATACACCCAAAGAAATGAGGGTGTGCGCATACTGTCGCGTCAGTACAGAGGAGGAATCGCAGCAGAGCAGCTATGAACTCCAAGTCCAGCATTATACCCAGTATATCAAGGACCACGAGAATTGGACACTGCAGGGAATATATGCGGACGAGGGGATTTCCGGGACATCGGTCACGCACAGAAAGCAATTTTTGCAGATGATTGAGGAGTGTAAAGCGGGCAATATCAACTTAATCGTTACAAAGTCGATAAGCCGTTTTGCACGAAATGTCTTGGACTGTATTTTTTATGTGCGAAAACTCAAACAGTTGAATCCGCCCGTTGGGGTATTTTTTGAAATGGAGGGTATCAATAGCCTCGATCCGAACAGCGAGATGATTCTGACGATATTGAGCATTGTCGCACAGGAGGAATCCAAGCAGAAATCCGAAAGCCTCAAGTGGTCTTATCGAAGAAGGTTCGCAAAGGGTATTCCCGTCAACAATATGTGGGCGATCATGGGGTATGACACCGATGAGAAAGGGAACATCTTCGTCGTGGAGAAAGAGGCGGAAATAGTTCGATTTATGTTCGATGCCTACCTGGAGGGGAAAAGTACAACGGAGATAGCCACAGCCTTGACTGTTGCCAAAGTACCTACCCCGAAAGGGAAGACGGTATGGCAAGCGGCGGTCGTGTGCAGTATTCTCCATAACGAAAAGTACATGGGCGAAATGAGAATGCAGAAGACGGTTACGGTTGACCTGTTTACGCATAAAATCAAAAAAAATCGTGGACTGGCGAATCAGTACGTTGTTCGCAATTATCATGAGCCGATTGTATCGCGGAGTACCTTTGAGAAAGCACAGAAAATATTTCAAGAGGGAGGCAACAGGCGGCGTAGAACGGAAGAACAAGAAGCGCGGGTCAAGTTCAAACCGATACGCAAAGGAGCCTTGACGGGTTTCATTCCTATCCCGTCCGAGGTGGAGGTGATCGACATCGATCAGTTAAAGGAATTATCAATTAAAGCAAAAAGCAGGAGGACTAAAAAATGCTGAAAGGTTTCAAAGTAATCGAATTGTATGGTAACGCGGGCGACTCGACGGTGAGTATCACGAACAAATACTTCAAGTTCAATGCGGTGACCGCTGACGAACTCAAACGCCCGACTCATATCCGTTTTTTAATTGATACGGACACGAAGAGGTTTGCAATCGAGGTATGTGATTCGGATGACAGGAACGCAGTCGTATTCCCCAGCCCGAAAGAAACACAGGAAAAACGTGCCGTGCTGAATGTCACGAATAAGCCCGCCCATGCAGCGATTCGTAAGATGATGCAATGGTTCGACGATAAGTCGTACAGAGTACACGGCGTGGCAGTTCCCGAATCTAACGCCATCATCTACAATCTGAACCAGGCTGTCGAGGTCAAGCGGTACGGAAGTAAGGCTGAAACCTCTGAGGAGGAAGAATAAGAGTAACATCAACAAAGATAGGGCGGTCGTAAGGCCGTCCTATTTTTATAAAAGATAGTCGTCATTTTTGTACAACCTGGTATTTACAAAAGAGGAAGAATGTGCTATAATTATGACAATGGAGCAAAATATGGTTACGAGACGCGAAAAAAGCTCAAAAATCAGACTGTTCAAAATATGGGATATCCTCCGGACAGAAACAGATGAGGACAACCCAATGGAAACATCGACGCTCCTGCGGAAACTTGCTGAACAGGGAATCGAGTGCGACCGTAGAACAGTTTATAAGGACATCCAACTTTTAAACGAATTCGGGTATGAGATTTTGCATAGCAGAGGAATCAGCAACAAATATTTCGTTGTGGATCGCAGTTTTGATATACCCGAACTTCGTATTCTGTTGGATGCGGTTCAGGCTGCCAGTTTCATTACTCCTAAAAAAACAGATGCTCTCGTGAATAAAATTGCAGCTCTCGCAGGTAGTCACCGGGCGCAACTGCTCAAGAATAATATCATGCGCTTCAATATTACCAAGCACACAAATGAGGCGATATACTATAGCGTGAATGAGATTGAACGTGCAATAATCGATGGGAAAAAGGTATCCTTTTTCTATTTTGACTATAACGCCAAAGGGGAACGGATATTCCGTAAAGACAAGAAACGGTATGTGGTGAATCCCTATGCGACGGTTTTCTCGAATGATAATTATTACTTGGTATGTTACAATGACAAATACAAGAACATGACACACTACCGTATCGACCGGATGGATGCTGTGGAGGTTGAGAAAGAAGATATCACCCCTGCCGATTGCGCCAAAGGGTTTGACATCACCGAACATAAGAAACAAGTTTTCGGGATGTTTGTGGGGCAAGAGGAGCGGGTAAGCATAGTTATCGACAATACCCTTATTGATGCCGTCATGGACAAATTTGGCGAGGATGTGCAACTCGTAGACAGAGGAGATGGGACGGCGCAGTTAAATATATCCGTGCAGATTAGTCCGGCGTTTCTCGGATGGTGCTGTTCTTTTGGCGACAAACTGACGGTTGTCTATCCTCAATCTGTAGTATTGCAGATGACTGAATATGTAGCGAAACTGTCGAAAATATTTGAAGCAAGGAGACTAATGGAAATACTTTTTGAAGTTTTATCGGTAATATGGGTAACCATCTCGACTTTTTTCGAGGGGATGTTTACCATGATATTTGAGAATCTGCCCCTGTTCATGGAAATGAAACAGGCCTTGGGAATGTTTACTCCGGCAGGAATGATTGCGCTTTATTTGGGAGTACCGACGATTGTCGTGTCGGTCGGGATTACGCTGATAAAAAAATTTATACATAGCAGGTGATAGAGATGAAAGATATATCTGCGATGAACTTTGGAGAAGCCCTCCAATATGTGAGAAAATCGAATCAAGAATACAGTTCCCGTATTAAGTTGTCAGCGAAGACGGGGATAGATACTCGAACAATCTCCTATATCGAAAAGGGGGAAAGTTTACCCACGAAAAAACAACTTCACGCATTATGCGATGCTCTTGGAGATGAGCAATTGAGAGAAAAAGGGCTATCGGAGATAGAGTACAAGAGAACGCATCCGGATGTTAAAATCTGTTTCTCGGATCAAACTTCATGTTGGAAGTGCGGAGGAACAATGTGTTCGGTGTATGGGTTAATTGATGGTTTTCCGATATCGCCGGATGATTTTAGTGATGAGATGTGCCAAATCGCGCGGGATAAAGGGGTTGTTCTCGAGGAAAGAAAAAGCGGGGTTACTGGGGAAACTCATTTGGCAAATGTGTGTCCACATTGTGGTGCTTTTATAGGTGAGTTCTATTTGCATGATTTGTGGTACGGCGAGACGGAAGTTATACAGGTGGAAAATGTTTCAGATTTCATTGCGCCTGAAGAAGAGGAATAAATGGGCGTAACCAAGACTGACTATATGAGAGGGATGCAATGCCCAAAAATGCTTTGGCTCGATAAACATAAACCAGAGGAGAAGGTGATTCCCCCAGAGGTGCAGGAACGGCTCGATGAGGGCAACAGGTTTGGCGATTCGGCTATGGGGATGTTCGGGTCGTTCGTAGAAACAACAACTTACCGCGACGACGGGCGGCTCGACTATGCGGCAATGATAGCCAAAACGAACGAGTGTATCCACAATGGAACACCTGTTATTTGCGAGGCCGCTTTCCGATATTATGGAAATTATTGCGCCGTCGATATTTTGAAAAAAGTAGATGGCGGATATGAGTTGTATGAGGTCAAGAACTGCGGGACGGTCGAAGACCAGTTCGTAAAGGACGTCGGGTTTCAGCGATACATAGTGACGCGGAGCGGGATACGTCTGAAAAAGTGTTTCATCGTATATCACGGACCAGACGAGAATAATCCGTTCATGATAGAAGATGTCAGTAAAAAGGCAAAGGAGTATTCCGAAACCATCAACGACAATATTTGGCGGCTTGGGAAAATAAAAAACCAGGACGAAGAGGTGATAGTGGAGCCAGGCAAGCAATGTTCGACTCCATATGAATGCTGGTATTATGGCTACTGCCATAAACAAGGAGAGAGATAAATGGCAAACGAAAAAAGCAACGCGAATATCGGTTTTGAGAAACAAATTTGGGATGCGGCCTGTGTCCTTTGGGGACACATCCCCGCAGCCGATTACAGAAAGGTTATCGTAGGGTTGATTTTCTTACGATATGTGTCCTGTGCTTTTGACAAGAGATATAAAACGCTTGTCGAAGAAGGGGATGGGTTTGAAAATGACAAAGATGCTTATACGGCAGAAAATGTGTTTTATGTCCCGGAGACCGCAAGGTGGAATGTTATCGCTTCGGCTGCTCACACGCCTGAAATCGGCAAGGTCATTGATGAAGCCATGAGGTCCATCGAGGCTGAAAACCCTGCACTTAAGAACGTTTTGCCGAAAAACTATAATAGCCCAGACTTGGATAAACGAGTTTTGGGCGAAGTGGTCGACTTATTTACGAATAATATCAAGATGGATGATGTCGACCAGGGGCGTGACTTGCTTGGTCGTACTTATGAATACTGCATCGCGCAGTTTGCCGCATACGAAGGCGTTAAGGGCGGTGAGTTCTACACGCCCGCGAGCATAGTCAAAACGATAGTGGCAATATTAAAGCCGTTTGAAAATTGCCGGGTTTACGACCCCTGCTGCGGCTCGGGCGGAATGTTCGTTCAGTCTGTAAAATTCCTGCAAGCCCATAGCGGGAATAGAACAGGCATCTCTGTGTTCGGACAGGAATCCAATGCTGATACCTGGAAAATGGCAAAGATGAATATGGCAATCCGAGGAATTGATGCAGACCTCGGTCCATACAACAGGGACACGTTCTTTGACGATTTGCATCCCACGCTTAAGGCAGACTTTATCATGGCGAATCCTCCGTTCAACCTTTCCAACTGGGGACAGGACAAACTCAAGGATGATAAACGCTGGAAATACGGTACGCCTCCCGCAGGAAATGCAAACTTCGCATGGATTCAGCACATGATATATCACCTTGCGCCGAGAGGGAAGATCGGTCTGGTGCTTGCGAACGGCGCACTTTCTTCACAGTCCAGCGGTGAGGGGGAAATCCGTAAAAACATCATCGAGGACGACCTCATCGAAGGCATCGTCGCTCTCCCTACGCAACTATTCTATAGCGTTACAATTCCCGTGACGTTGTGGTTCATATCAAAAGGGAAGAAACAGCCGGGGAAAACCGTGTTCATCGATGCCAGGAAGATGGGGCATATGGTCGACCGGAAACACAGGGATTTTTCCGATGAGGATATACAGAAAATTGCAGATACTTTCGAGGCTTTTCAGAACGGGACGTTGGAGGACGTAAAAACAACTGCGGATATAGCGGCGCAGGATTATATTCTCACACCTGGTCGGTACGTTGGCATTGAAGAACAAGAGGATGATGGGGAGCCGTTCGACGAAAAGATGACTCGGCTTACTTCTGAATTGTCCGAAATGGTCAAGAAATCTCATGAGTTAGAAGATGAGATCAGGAAGAAATTGGGGGCGATTGGGTATGAAATCTGAATGGAAGGAATACACCCTTGATGAGGTCTGTGAAAGAATCTTTAGTGGAGGGACTCCGTCTACCATGCATTCCGAATATTGGAATGGAACATTAAAGTGGTTATCCTCTGGTGAAACATCGCAAAGATTTATTTACGACACAGAAAGAAAAATAACAGAAATTGGAGTGAAAAATTCATCGACGAAACTTGCAACAAAAGGCTGCACGGTTATTGCGACAGCAGGTCAAGGATTTACAAGAGGTCAGGCAAGTTTTTTAATGACGGATACTTTTTTAAATCAGTCTGTAATTGCGTGTAAAGCAAATGAAAGGTTTGTGCTTCCGTTGTTCCTTTATTACAATTTGGATAATAGATATGAGGAATTCAGACTTTTGTCAGATGGGACAAGCACGAGGGGTGGTTTGTCTGGTTGGATATTAAAACGTATGACTATTCTGTTGCCTCCATTGGATGAGCAAAAAAAGATAGTAGATATACTGGAAAAAATCGATAGAAAGATAGAAGTCAATAACGCGATAAATCATAATTTACAGCAGCAAGCTCGTGCCATATATCGAGAGTGGTTCGTTGACTTCACCCCGAATGGTGGCATAATGCCAACAGATTGGAAATTAGGGCGGCTCAAAGACATTCTGCGCCTTAAACGAAACGCCATAAAGGTTGGCGACGAGCCGTTGTTGCCCTATCTGCCAATTGATGTTACGGACGTTTCCGAGGCATACAGACAATTGCGGAATTATATGATAGAAATTCCGACAATGTTTGTCTACAATGCCATTTGTGTAATGAGTGACCATCTCACATCCAAAGCCGGAACGATAACGGCCGGGGAAGACCGTTTCATGGAGTGGAAGACAAAGGATGGGAGCTACGAAGATACTCAAGAAGCAAAATTCGATACTTTTTTTGAGGGGATGTTCGAGCAGGAACGGCTCCTGGATATTATAAAAAACTTCATCTGCTTTTCCAACGATGGTTTGGAACGCATCAAAATATTGGCGGCATACCATCAGTATTTTGCCGTAAAGAAGGCAATTGAATCAACGAAGAAAGCGATAGTCACCGATGGAAAGGGCGGTGTTTTTTGGCATACCCAGGGTAGCGGTAAGTCACTGTCAATGGTGTTTTAGCGTTCAATGAATATTTTGATACATTGGTTGATGATAAAATTATTTCCCATGCCTCGCTAAATGGTCAGTATTTAGATAAGCACATTTCGGATATTGAACAGTTAGACTTAGACATTGAAGGTGATGCGAGGCTGAAAGAGCGGATTACTGATAGAAATTTTGAGCGAAAAAGCGGAAAAAAAGTAAAATATAAACTGGGGTCTATCCATTTGCATGGGGACTACATATTATTAGCGTTTTCGCACTTTGATGAAAATAATCGAGCGCGATTAACGCTTCAAGAATATACAGATTGCCTTATGAATATGTGGAACGAAATTGACATGGTTTATAGTGGAAAAACAGTATCTGTTCCGTTGTTGGGAAATGGAGTGACGAGATTTAAGGATTGTGAGGTTAATGAACAGGAATTATTAGATATTATTTTATGGACATATCGCATAAGTAAAGTTTACTTATCCTGCGTGTTTAAATATCGTTTTAAATAGTGGAATACGAGATAAGATTGATCTTCACAGTTTAAGAGGGGAACACGAATGAAACATAAATGTTATATTTCTTACAAATTTGAAGACGAGTATTACAGGAACAAAATAGTTGCAAAGCTGGAAGAAAAATTTTCACTTTCACAGGAAGCGTCTGAAGAGTATGTGGAAAAGTGGTTTTTGCCGGCCAAGTAACTTATA
>OKWJ01002010.1_pt1 | contig 11944 bp, 7 predicted proteins | sample 1607121 | NCBI WGS metagenome assembly OKWJ01 (sample SAMN04414080, study PRJEB24778) | human gut metagenome | material: faecal | host: Homo sapiens | reverse complement strand
ATGTTTGCCTCGCCTTTGCCATCGTTCCAAAATCGCATGGCAATATCCTCCGTTCAGTCTGAATTTTTTGAAATTCAGACCGAGTGGAGGCCCCCGGCACCTTACAAAGTATCTGCAAATAAAAAAGCGGCCGATGCTGCGCTTTTGCGCAACATCGGCCGCTTCGGTCACATTGAAATATCTGACTTTTTTGTCGTACATAGCAAAAGGGAAAATCCTCTGCTCTTCTGCCAAAAGTGGGATCCCTTTTCTACATCGACTGAAATGATACCTGGATGTCGCCCGTAAAGCAGTGTGTCCTGGCACATGCAGGCAGTAGCCTATTTCAATGTGACGGCATTTCAAAAAACCGATCACACCGTATGGCTCCCTCCGTTCACACGGCTGGCACACAGGCGGCAGGCATCATCTCCTCTCTTATCGGCAGTGCTGTCGCCTTGCCGATAAATATGACTTTATACTATGGCTTGATTTCCAATCAAAAGACAACAACGGGAAAAACTCAGATACAATCCGTATTCTGCTTTAAGCAATTTGATTACAGTGCATTTTCGTCCAATTCCATAAACCCTTGCGGATTCGTTATGCCGGCCTTCAAAAATACTTTTGCCTTATCAGTATGGAATTCCTCTACCAGCTCTGCAATTCGAACTGCAAGCACATCAACCGCCTTGTCCTGCAGCTGATCAATTTCGTCAACCACTTCGTCCCGGAGCTTTTCTGCTGCTTCGACGACCGCGGCTGCATCGGCAATATCCTTATATCGACCAAGGAAAAATTGCCTCCGTGCAAACGATATTTTTGCCAGCCAAAGCCCCCGGCTCCGGCTCACATTTCTTATACCGCTGGTATTACTGGCCGGTATTTTTTTGAGCGTATGATCTCCACGCAGGTACCGGCAATATACGAGCGGCTGGACTGCAGCCGTTCTTTTTGATAGCACCCGCAGCTCATTGTCCGACCTTGTAAAAGCTTATTACTGCTGGTAACAGTCAAATTGCCGCAGTCACAGCGGCACAGCCAGCAAAAGCATCCATCTGAAACACGTTTACTTGTTCGTTCTAAAGCAACAAGCCGCCCAAATCGCCGTCCGGCTAAATCCTGATAGCGGCTGCCACAGGGCTCAGCATCATATGTAATCATATATGTTCACCACTTTTAGACCTTTGCCAATGAATCCTCATATCCGTCTCGCCGCTTTATTTTTACCCTACCCGCACACACAGGACATCCACAGCGCTGAGCCCCTGTTCTGGAATAGATCACTGATTTCCAGACATGTCCCTCGCTGCATTCCCACCAGACCTTCCGATGAGCTCCCACCGTTACCATCTCCGGCGTAAGAGGAGCATTTAAGTCTTCATACCACTCTGCCGCAATTTCCGGTTCCAGAGTTGCCAGATCGTTGAAACCGGCCAAAACACGGTGTCCACTACAGTACGGGCAGCCGCCATCCCGCATGGTGCGGCTTGACACGGTCGTTCTGTATTCATGGCCCAGCGAACATCGCCACCAGACAGAACGGTTACTATACGGCGTTACCATTTGCGGCGTGAGGGGGAGCATTTTTCGTTTCATGCCAATGCGCCGCAATTTCCGGATATTGGCTGGCAAGGTCATTCACGCCAGGAACTACCACCTTACCGGTACATACCGGACAGCCTCTGCCGGCGGCTCTGGAAGAAACAGCTGCCTGCCATTCATGCCCTTTCTCGCATTGCCACCAAACCTTACGCCGGGTACCGGGCATCACATCGGTTGGAAGAAGCGCTCCGTTTTTGCTCGGGTGCCACTAATGGACAAGCTCCGGGTGTATGGTCGCCAAATCGTTTACGCCGGGCACCAGCAGACGCATACCACATACGGGGCATCCGCATCCACTGATGCGGGATTTGACGATAGCCTGCCAGCTATGTCCCTTTTCGCAGATCCACCAAGCCTTAGCATGGCTGCCGTATGTCACACGATCTGGGGTAAGCGTTCCGTTTTTTTCATAGTCCCACTGGGTTAGCAGCATTTCCAGCCCCATGCGCTGGCAATAATTTAATAATGTATTGTCCATCAGATACGTTCTCTTTCTATTCTCGGCGTTGAACAGGAAACCTTATATGATTCCCTGATTCGCCCGCAGCTCATCTCTTTGATAGGAAACGGCATCCCGCGTACCAAACGCATTAGCTCCAATCCGCTTCGGAAGGTCACCTTTTGACATTGTGCAGTGCCTTTCAATACGGCCACCCGGCCCACCAACGGTAGTCCCGCTGTGGAGGAAATGTAGCTCTTTTCTGATGAAAATACCCGCAGGAACAGCTGTAGCACCGCCGTAGCCCACCATCTCTCCAGTCATGAGATACTCCTCCTGGTTGGCTTATTGCTCTGATGGCGGAGGATCCGGTGGGGGCGGATGGGCGTCATAAGAAGGCGACAGAAGTATTCCCGGGGAGGAAATTCGTGCTCCTCCCCGGTGGGGCTGGAGGAAAAGATCAGCAGATCTCCGTGGGGGGCCAGATAGAGCCGCTCCGTTCCTGCGCCGTAGCGGGGGGCCAGTTGTTGACAGAGGAGTTGGGAGGCGAACCGAACCCCCTCCTCCGTCCTCTCAATGGACACATCTCCGTCCCGGTCGGCCGTCAGGCCCAGGTAGGGCCCATAGCAGCACACCGCCGCCCGGGTCCCCAGCACATCGGCGATTTCCGCTGCCCCGTTAAGGACATACATCCGGTCCATATCCACCCACAGCCGGCCCCGCAGCTTTTCCCTGTCCAGAGTCTTTTCGTTTTTGAGGCTATCCAGCCGGGCCAGCCACATAAGATCGGGGGATAGCACCAGGGCCCCCTCTACCGTCCGGCGATAGAGGGGCTTGTCCTTCCAATGCCGCCGGGCAAAGTCGATGACTGCGGGATCCTGGTAGAGGATCCCCTCCGCCGTCTCCAGGCCGACCACCGGGCCATCGTTCCGCTGGTGGAAGATAAGGGCGTCCTTTTTTTGGGTCAGCTCACAGCGCACCATAAATTTTTTGGGAAAGAGAAGCCCCTGGCTTGTGAGGGTCATGGACTGCCGCCGCAGCTCCTCCGCAGGGATGGGAACATAGAGCCGCAGAAACTCCCCCTCTGGCAGATCCCCATTCGGCGTTTCTTCCTGCCGGGCCAGAAAAACGGCGTCCGGGCTTTCTGCATAAACGGCCGGGATCCGCTGCTTGCCGCTCTGCCAGAGGCGCAGCATCTGGGCCAGAGAACTGGAGCGTATCTGCATATCCATGCTGTGGGTATGGCTCCACTGTCAACGGACCGCCCATCTCGTTTCGGAGAGCCAGACAGGAGCTATCCCGGGTGGCGTAGAGCCGCATGTGCTTCTCTGCAAAGGGGCGTAGCCCGGCACTGAAACGGATATAATTTTTCCCGCAGGTAACATAGTCCATCCGTGTCCACTCCCTCCCACTGAAACGGCGCGGCTACGCCGCACTCAATTCTCTGTCGCTCCGGCCGCTGCCGCAGCCCTTTTATCCCGAAAGTCCTCCAGCAGCTTTCCCAGCCTCCGCTCCAGCTCCTGACCCGCACGATCCTGGAGCTGATCCAGCTGGCCCACCACCTCATCCCTGGCTTTCTCTGCCTCCCGGACCACCGCCGCTGCCTCGGCCAGATCCGCATACCGGCCCAGAAAAAACTGCCAATGGGAAAATCCGATCTTTCCCATCCAGAGTCCCCGGTTCCGGCTCACGTTTCTGATGCCGCTGGTGTTGGTGACCCACAGCCTTTTGGAGCGCACCATGGCTACGTTGGTTCCCCACAGGAGGGCAGAGTTTTTCCGCCGCCTTCCAGAAGGAGAAAAACTCCGGCCGGAGGGTCTGTCTCGGAGGGAGCTCTCCCTGTCCAGAGGAATAAAGTGTTCGGGTGTCTCATACATAGCAAGCTCGATGGGATGGGGGGAAATCAGGACAGATCCCTCCACCTCCCGGCGAAAGAGGGGCCTTCCGTCCCACTGCTTCAGGACAAACCCCATAAGGTTTTTGTCCTGAAGCAGGAGTCCTCCCTCTGTCTTCCGGGTGGAGAGTTCCCGGCCAGAGCCAGGGAGGAAAGCCAGGGTTTCCCCCGGCGGATCGGCGCCCGACAAGGTGGGAAAGGCTTTGTAAGGAAAGTTGTCCTTCCTTCCTCACTTCCACCCCATAGCTTCGCATCCCCTCCGTTGCCAGGGGGTGAAACCGGCAGAGGAACTCCGTCTCGCTCATGTCCTCCTCCAACTCCTCCTGCCGTGAAAGAAGGATGGCGTCGGGGCCGTCGGCGTAGACGGCGGGGATACGCCTACCAGTGGGATGCCAGTACTCCAGGATCTGGGTCAAGCTCCGGGAGCTAATGCGCAGATCCATGCCTCGTCCGGTTCGGCGCTCCACACAGGGGGCCTCCCGCCTCGTTGCGCAGGGCGAGGAGGGAGCCGTCCCGACTGGCGTAGAGCCGCATCCGACTCTCCACCCAGGCCTGCAGCCCGGCGCCGAAGCGCATATAGATGCTGTTGAAGGATATGTGATCCATGGGAGGCTCCTCCTTTCTATCCTGCGATATACACCCCTGCTACGCAGGGGCCATTCTCACGGGAGGGGAGTATCGCTTCATTGTCGCCCATTTGCGGGATCAAATCTCCAAGATCCCGAACTATGTCACATTCTTCAGCTCCAGCTCCCCATTTTTTCACGATCACATTTCTTTTTCTCTAAATCTCATTCATCATGATGTTCATAGCCGCCGAGGCCTTGCTCTTTTGTGCCGCACGATTAGGAGGACACTTTATCTTTGTAGCTGAAAATAATGGGCTTTACAGACCGATCAATCCGCTGGAAGATAAATCCCTGCTCCCGCAGGCCATCGATCAACTCCGGCAGAGCCTCCACTGTGGTTTTACACTGATCGGAGTCGTGCATCAGAACAATGCCGCGTGTTCTGCCGTTGGAACTGTCCAGAATATTGTTCAGAATATCCTCCGCAGACGGGGAAACATGGAACGCATCCTCTGCAGAGAGGTTCCAGTCGTAGTAGACAAAGCCACGGCGCAGCATTTCAGCTATGATCTCCTGATATAAGCCTTGGTTGTAGCCATTGATGCTCCCACCGGGAAAACGAAACACGGTGGGGGTAACGCCCACCTCTTCACGAATGAGGCAAAATAGCTGATAGTAGTCCTCTAAAAATGCCTCCACTGAGTCATAGATGGTATAATAATGATGGGTGTAGCTGTGCATTCCCAGTGTGTGGCCCTCCGCAACGATCTGTTTCATAGAGCTTACCGCCTTCTCGCCGCCCCTGGTCACCACAAAGAATGTTGCCTTCACGTCCTTTTCCCGCAGAATGGACAGGATCTCCTCCGTATTGGCGGATGGCCCATCGTCAAAGGTCAGATACATGATCCCCGGCTCCGCTGCGGCCTTTGGTGCCACCCACTCTTGTTTTCTCCATAATCCCTCTCTGTGTCTCGTCTGACCTAACCCGCCTTCGGCTGCGCCTGCTTGGACGCAGCCGGAGGTGGGGCAGTGCGAAGTCCGGTCAATCCTTCCAGATCTCCTCCAGACCGTTCTTGGTACAATGGTGGGCGTTTGCGGCCTCCATGATTTGGTAGTAGGCCCAATAGGACTTGCTCACATCAAAAAACTGATTCAACCTATCTCCGTGGCGGTCCACAAAACTTTTATCTGCGCTCCGATCAAGCATTCGGTTCACGATCGTCGTGACTTCCGCCCGGGTGATGGTATTTTCCGGCCGGAAGGTTCCATCAGGATAGCCGGTGATCCAACCATATTGAATGGAGCCTATCACATAATCGTAGTACCAGGCGTGTTCAACAACATCGCTGAAGATATTTGTGCCGCCCTCGGGCAACTTGGCAAAACGCATGGCGATGACAGTGAACTCCGCTCTGGTGATGGGACGCTCCGGGGCATACTGCCCATCGCCAATGCCAGCCACGATTCCCAAGGAACCCAGGGTATTGACCGCTTTACTGTACCATGCGGTGTCCGGGACATCGTCAAAATGGACGGTGACCGGCACCTCCTGCTCCAAAAGCAGGTTGTAGAACATCTGGGCGACCTCGGCGCGGGTCATGTTATCATCTGGCCCAAACAGGTTGTCCGGGTAGCCATGGAGATACTGAATGTGATCCGCAGTATTGAGCCACTTGAAAACATCGGTACCTTCGGGATCGGCCACGGTTGGAATCTTTTCAAAAATGGCTTCAATGGTGTGCCTTTCCCGGACATTCTCAAAGGTGTACTTACTGACAACTCCCACACTTTCGCCGTCTACCAGGATGTCAACGATCCGATGGTCCGTATCCGGTGTGACGGTAAAGGTTTTGCTGCCGCCGTGGGTGACACGCACAGAGCCAGAGGGGGCAATGGCTCCGCCCGGACCCGCTTCCGCCTTAATAATATGGGAGGTACTTCCTCCTCCGCTGCCGGTAGAGATCCATTGGGCGGTGAGTGTCAGATCGGCGTTTACGGTCAGTTTAGCGCCAGGCTGATAAGTGTTTGTACCGTCGTTCCATCCGCCAAAGGAATAGCTGCCCCTTGTGGGCGCCGCCTTGACTGTAACAGTTGTACCGGGCTTTACTTTCTCCTGATTGTATGTCACATCCCCGGCAGGACTACCGCCACCCAGATCATAGGTCACGGTATAGGTGGTCTGATAGTCCGGCGTTCCATCTCCATTGCTGTCAATCGCCCATACTGCGTAGAGTGTCACATCCGCCGTTCCGATCCGATACGTTGTTCCGGTAATCAGGAATTTTTCCACATCCTCCTGTTTCGTCTCCGCCGTGAGCGCGGCATCTAACTTTGTCACACTCCAGCCCACAAAGATCTCATTAAGATTTCTGGTAAAGTTCTTCTCCGCTGTCAATGTGATCTCGGCGTTCTTTGCAATGCCCGATACCTTCGCCGGTGCAGTTTCGTTGCCGCTGTTGAGGTCATAGGTGAGGGTATAGGTCTCCAGCACGTCGGCTGTTCCGTTGCCATTCTCATCATAGCCCCATGCGGCGTAAACTGTCTTGTTGGCACTGCCGAAGGTGACCTCGGTGACCGTTGCCGGTGCGATGTCCGCGCGACTAAAAATCGCATTCGTCTGCGCTTCAGTCCAGCCGATAAAGACAACCTTCTTACCATCTACATCATCGCTGTGGGTAGGTATATCTTCGCTTAGCTCTGCCTTGTCTCCAGGGATATAAATGTGGTTATCCGTAGGTACAGTGCTGACAGTACCGCCCTGCTGGGCATTGTTATTGTAGGTCAGCGTATACTCTTCCAGATAGTCCGCCGTTTTATTCCCGTTTCTGTCAGCCGCCCAGACAGCATAAACATTGGTGTTGCCGTCTGTGTCGGCGTTTCCGCCGTCAACCTTCGCCTTTTCCATCGTTACTTCTGTCACAATACTGTTCGCCAATCCGTCATAATCCGCCTTGGTTTTGATCACTTTGTCCAGAATCGGCGATGTGCTCCAGCCGATGAAGATGTGGGCGTTGCCTGTGGTTTTATCGGTGAAGGTAAAGGTATGGGAGATTACCTCGCCGCTGGCAGCAGATGCCGGTTTATCATGGCCCAAGCTCTTGCCGGAAACCGTACCGCTGGTGGAGAGCTGCGCCGTTGCGCCTACCACATGGTGGTGGGGGCAGAGAATGTCCGTATAGTCGCCGTTGTTGCCGTGGTAACGGACATGGACGGCATCATCATTGTAATCCGGGTTGCCGTTGCCGTTGCCGTCCACCGCGTAGACGGCATAAAGCGTAACATCTTGGGCGGGCATGATGTGCTCATCATGCGAGATAATCTTGTCGATGTCCGCCTGCGCCGCATCTGCCTGAAGAACCTCCGTGATCTGCGCTTCACTCCAACCAACGAAGATCGTATTCTCGCCTTTTTTCAGCTTCGTCGTATTGCTATAATCGGGGCTGACCTTCTCGCCTGCGATATGCGTGGAGGCCTTCGGGGCGTCTGCTCCGCTGCCGCCGTTGAGGTCATAGGTGAGGGAATAGAGCTGTTTTACTTCCGCTGTAAAGGTTCTGTCGCTGGAAATCGTTTCATTCTTGAGTTGTTCAGCAGTATATGTTTTAGCTCCTTCCGTCCACGTGCCGGTAAAACGATAGCCATTACCAACCGTAACCGTTGGAACAGTTCCCAGCTGATCTCCGTGCCACACCTTTGTTGAAGTTTTGTCCAGTGTAGCATTCATTGCGTTGAACGTCACCGTATGGGGCTGCTGGAAACCGACCAGAAGGGACTGTGCATCCTCGATGTCATTAGGGTTTTTATTCATATCCAGAACAACGCTGGCCGTGGCGGTGTTCTCTCCCGCATCCAGCGAGAACTTTCCTCCGCTTTCCGGCAGGGAGAATTTCAGCGGATTATTGCTGTTGAGAGCGGTGTCGCCAGGGTTGGTGACGGTTACATGGTAGGTATCCGCCCTGCGGCCGGTGAATTGAAATGTTCCATTTTGGGTGGTTGTCTTATGCGCATCCGCTCCCTCAGAACAGTTTTCATTGCCGTTGCTGTGGTTCGCTTCTACCGTAACACTGCCGGTGTAGAGCGCATCCGTGCCTTCGTCATATGTGCCGTTAAAATTCTTATCGAGGAAAATCTTCCCTCCGATAACGCCCGTCTGGAATTCCACCTGGATCCGGGGCAGGGGGTTGTGACCCTGATTCGGCGTATTGCCCACGGAATAGGGGGACACACCGCAGGGTCCGAAGTTGATCTCACTGCCCACCAAGTCCGCGTTCTCCTCAAACGTCGGCTCCAAACGCATGTTGACTTTCAGCTCGGCGTTTTCCGGGATAGACGTAATCTCAGGCTTCGCCGCAATGCGGATCATTTTGACTTCTCTCCACCGCTCAGCCTTTTCTTTCTCGGTAGTACACCCCGCTAACAGCACCTCCTCTGTCTTGTAGTTAGCCGTATTGGTGTAATGCTTCGTTTCACCCGCCGCTGCCGTTGACTCAATCTCCGTGGCGTAGGTGACCAGAATGTGATCCTTAGAGGTGCCCTGAAGCTCCGGCGCACGGGTCAGGCTCATATCAAATTCAAAGGCCTGATCCTGCATATGGCTGTCCCAGAGGTCTCCCTTCTTGGGCACCGGAATAAAGTAATAGAAGGCCTGGGCGTCCTCCTCGGAAAACTCCCGCCCGGTTTCATTTTTCAGGGTGAACAGCATATCCACCACGTGGTTTGCGTCCTTCAGGTAGACCTTTTTCCCATTATTCTCAAAGTTGGAATACTGCGTCGCATCGAACACAGCCGTAGAATCCTTTTCCGTCATTCTTGCGCCGAAGGTGAAGGTCAGGCCCAATCGTGCCGCCACCACAGACAGCTTTGTACCCTTTGCGTTGACGTTGAAGGTGCTGTACCGCACCCCATTATCCATAACCTGATATTGGGCCAGGGTTCCGTTGTTGGATGTGGAGGTCAGGGTTGCGCTCTTGAACCGTACGCAGTCCCGCATATCCAGGGTCATGGCGTCGGCGTCCTTGGCGATCTTCATATCAAAGGAAATCCCAACCTGGTACTGCCCCAGTTCCGGGCCGAACCAGCCGACCTTTACGGGGTTATTTTTGTCCGTGAATGTAATCTTGTACAGCTTGTAGCCTGCTTCGGCAGATGTCTCCTCCTCACACTTGTATGCGGTTTTGGGTATTTCTGTTCTTTGGGGATTCATCACAGTCTCCACGACTGCATCGAGCAGGAATACCTTATCCGCCTTCCTTCCAACCTCTTGGTACAGCTTGAGGTTTGTGACCGTGATTTTTTCCGGCAGACGGATATAGATTTCCTGATCCGTTGTAACATTGTTGGAGGAATAGGGATAAGCGGAGGAGCTGAGCAGGCCGTTGAAGGTAATGGTGTCTCCCGCCGTTGCGGAGGTCTTGCTCAGGATAGGCACTCGCTGCAAGGTGCCTTCCTCGTACGCCTGTTCCATGGCCAGGGGGATCTCGCCTTCTGTGCTTGTGACATTTACGTTATAGTTGGCTGATGTGGCTGCGCTCCCATCAGAATCAGTATCGTACATTTTCATGGAAGCAAAGTCGGTATAAGTACCCGCGTCTGCGGTCAGCAGCTTGCCGAAGGTGGTGGCGTATCCCGACGTGGGGTCCTGATCACGGGAGGACACATAGCCCACGTAGTCCTTCTCATAGCTGCCTACGTTGGCCCTGATCTTGGTGAAATACTCGCCCTCGACAAGGTTTGCCATATTTGCGGTAAAGGTGACAAAGCCGCCGCTGCTGGTAAGCGTGCTGCCGTTGTACTTTCGCTCGGTTGGGTTCGTTGTCGTCGTGTACCAGACTTCCACAGTATTGCCCGTGGTTGCAGGAATCTTCTGGGCGGTGACGCCGATTTTATCCTTGTTTCCATAGGTGAATTCCACCGTCTTTTCGGCGCTGGCGGCGCCGCCCTGGTTGACCACATGGAACTGCCCCAGATAATAGGTAATACCAGAATCGCTTGCGTGATTATTATAGATTGGCTGATTGTTGGCTTTTCCCTTCACACTCATGCTCTCTCCCGCTTGGGCCGTGAAGCTGAATGTCGTGCAGTCACCATTATAGAGATACCATGTACTGTCATCCTGCCAGGTGATCGTTCCGCCCACTGCGGAGGCAGTGTCGGCAATGAGCGTCTTCCCCTCGTAGCATCCGGGGGCTGTCTTACCGGTGTTGAGAATCGAAGTGCTGCCCCACTGGACGGCATTTGCAGTTGTGACGTCACAATCAGCCGTCCACTTAAAGTAAGGGGTAAAGTAGTCCTGGCCGTACTCCAGATACAGGTTTGTCCAGGTCAGTGTGACGGTGTGATTGGTATCGTTTTGCGTTTTCTTGAAGGTAAAGCCGTCATCCTTATCCTTGTGATTTTCCGGATCCAGCAGGTTGGGCCTGGTGGACTGTCCCGCAGGGTCATAGGTGATGTGGTCAAATTCCGCATAAGTATTGCTGCCATTTTTTGTGTAGTATGGCAGGGCGAGAGTGACTTCCAGCTTCTTGAAGAACTGGGGCATATCGATGTAGTCCTTGTCCGGGTTGATCCAGATTTGCCGCAGGGCAAAGGGCTGATCCTTCGCCACGGGTACACCGGTCTTCACGCCAACCCGGGACAGTCTGGGGCCGGTCTGGATGGCTCTGTTGTCATCATCTTTATCATTGTATTTGCCCGTGATCTTGGGGGTGGCGGAGATTGTCTGATATGTTTGAGCGTCTGTGTAGACTCTGATTTTGAGCGGATCCTTAAGTACCTGCGCCGAACTTCTGTTCCAGAGAACGGTGTCCGGGGCCAGAACGATATTAAAGCTGTTCTTTTCCGCCGTATTTTTGAGGGAATAGGTGATGGCGCCATTTGTGGGACGGTAACCGCCGTAGTTGTTCCCACTGTGCAGCTCGTCAATGCTGTCAGGCGTTACGCTCTCCGCCATGCCGCCCCGCTCGGGGATCGGGTATTCCACCACGGTCAGCCCGTCGGGCACGGTGATCTCCACCTTTTTGTTCGCCAGATTCAGCTTGCTCTCCACCGCAATGTGCAGGGTAAACTGCTTGGAGAAATCGACACTAAAAGTGCCGTTGTTTGACAAAGCTTGATCGGTCACGCCCTCCGCCCGGATATCGGCGGTGGCAATCTTCATTCCGTCGGCAGTGCTGTCGACACCGTCCAGCGTCTGAACATTCAGGGTCTCCACAAACGCTAAAAGCATGTCGATCTTGCCTTCGTCGATCTGCGCCTGCTCCTCCCACTCCAGACGCTCGAATGCCCGTTTGGCGGCAAGAGCCTGCTCGGAAAGGCGCAGCATGCCTTCTTCGTCCGGCTCCTCCGCCTGCTCCAGCTGGGCGAGGACGTCGTCGATCTGCTCTTCCACGGGACAGATGGGGCAGACGAAGCTGCACACGGGGTATTCCTCTGTGTGTCCACATTCCTCGGTATGCTCCGTAT
>OKWJ01002008.1_pt1 | contig 11952 bp, 10 predicted proteins | sample 1607121 | NCBI WGS metagenome assembly OKWJ01 (sample SAMN04414080, study PRJEB24778) | human gut metagenome | material: faecal | host: Homo sapiens | reverse complement strand
ATTTGTGCGCAAGCGCCCATCGCTGTCCTCACTATGCCTATGCGCGGCTCATTGCCCGCGTAACTTTCAATTTATTTCTTTTCCGGGCGCAGATTTTCCAGCACTTCATCCGGTACATACAGCTTCCCCCAGCCGGTTCCGAGGTCGATCTTTGGCTTGTTGGCGCCGTGGAAGTCGGAGCCGCCGCTGATCTGCAGATCATATTTGGAGGCAAGTCCGCGGATCTGGCGTTCCTCGGCGGTATTGTAGGTGCTGTAGATGGCTTCGATGCCCACGAGGCCGATCTTTTTCAATTCAGCTACAAGAGTATCCAGACGTTCATCGCTCATGTGATAGAGGATCGGATGTGCCAGCACCGGTACGCCGCCGGCCCCTAGGATCAGTTCCACAGCCTGAGCGGGTGTCACCTTTTCCCTCGGAACAAAGCAGGGGCAGTGATCGCCCACATAGCGGTCAAAGGCTTCTTTCAGACTCTGGATATAGCCGTGGGAGAGGAGATATCTTGCAAAATGAGCCCTGGTGATGACTGCGCCGGGGAATTCTGCCAGAAGCGCCTCGTAAGTAATGTCAACTCCGTGTTCACGTAAAAGCGCGCACATCTTTTCATTGCGGTTCTCACGGGAATGGATGAAATCTTCTAAATAGTGGGCAAACTCCGGTTGGCAGTAGTCAATGAAAAGGCCAACCATGTGAATATCTTTGCCCTGATATTCCGTGGATAGTTCGATACCGGGGATCACCTCCGGTACCTGAGGCATGGAGGCTTCAGCGTCAGACGCGGAAGCAGTCGGAAGGGAGGAACCGGCCGCCTGAGCCTGTCGCAGTTCCTCCGCATACCGGATCGCCCGGTCCAGTCCGTTTACCGTATCATGATCGGTGAGAGCGAAGGCAGTTAAGCCTTTTTGAATTGCATAATCAACTAATTCTTCCGGGGTAAAGGTACCGTCGGAACAGGTGGAATGTACGTGAAGATCTACCATATTTCTATCCTTTCTGAGATTATTTTGTGGGACTGGTCCACATTAACATACATTAGAGTAAGTTTTTGCGTATAGAGACAGTGTTTGTAAATATTACATGTTTTAATGGGGATCATTAAACAAACAGAATTGGGAAAATAACAAAATGGATGTCGGCAGCACCGGCATCCATTTTATTCGTCTTAGTTCTCGTCGTCTTCGGTCTGTGCGGTGAATACAGTACGCTTTCTTGCCATTTCATCGCTTGCCAGATACTCATCGTAGGTAGTGATCTTGTCTACCAGACTGCCATTCGGCAGAATCTCGATGATACGGTTGGCAGTGGTCTGTACGAACTGGTGGTCATGGCAGGAGAACAGTGCCACACCGGGGAACTTGATCAGACCGTTGTTCAGCGCGGTGATGGACTCCATGTCCAGATGGTTGGTGGGTTCATCCAGGATCAGACAGTTGGCGCCGCTGATCATCATCTTGGACAGCAGGCAGCGAACCTTCTCACCACCGGAGAGGATGCGGACCTTCTTCACACCGTCTTCGCCGGCGAACAGCATACGTCCCAGGAAACCACGGACATAAGTGGCATCTTTTACGGGAGAGTAACCGGTCAGCCAGTCGGCGATGGTCATATCATTGTCGAACTCTGCAGTATTATCCTTCGGGAAGTAGGACTGGGAAGTGGTAACACCCCACTTGTAGGTTCCCTCGTCCGGCTCGATCTCTCCGGCAAGGATCTGGAACAGAGTGGTCTTCGCCAGCTCGCAGCTTCCTACGAAAGCCACCTTATCTTCACGACCCAGAGTAAAGGAGATGTCATCTAACACCTTTTCACCGTTGATGGTCTTGGACAGATGCTCCACAGCCAGTACTTCGTTACCGATCTCACGCTCGGGGCGGAAGTCGATATAGGGATATTTTCTGCTGGAGGGCTTAATGTCATCCAACTCAATTTTTTCCAGGGCACGTTTTCTGGAAGTAGCCTGCTTGGATTTGGAAGCATTTGCAGAGAAACGGGAGATGAACTCCTGTAATTCCTTGATCTTTTCTTCCTTTTTCTTATTGGCTTCCTTCATCTGCTTCACCAGCAGCTGACTGGACTCATACCAGAAGTCATAGTTACCGGCATACAGCTGGATCTTGCCGTAGTCGATGTCGGCGATCTGGGTACATACCTTGTTCAGGAAATAACGGTCATGGGATACCACGATAACGGTATTCTCGAAATCGATCAGGAAATCCTCCAACCATGCGATTGCGTCTAAGTCCAGATGGTTGGTAGGCTCGTCGAGTAGCAGGATGTCGGGATTACCGAACAGTGCTTTGGCTAACAGGACCTTCACCTTCAGGCTGCCGTCTAAATCCTTCATGAGAGAGTAGTGGAACTCGGTGCCGATGCCCAGACCGTTTAACAGCATGGCGGCATTGGACTCTGCTTCCCAACCGTCCATTTCAGCGAATTCTGCTTCCAGTTCGCTGGCACGGATGCCGTCCTCATCACTGAAATCTTCCTTGGCATAGATGGCATCCTTTTCCTTCATGATCTGGAAGAGACGCGCGTTACCCATGATAACGGTATCCATAACCACATTCTCGTCGTATTTGAAATGATCCTGCTCCAACACGGAGAGACGCTGACCGGGGGTGATGACGATATCACCTTTGGTGGTGTCCAGCTGACCGGACAGGATCTTCAAAAAGGTGGATTTACCGGCACCGTTGGCTCCGATGAGTCCATAACAGTTGCCCTCGGTAAACTTGATGTTGACATCTTCGAATAATGCTTTCTTACCCACACGGTAAGTTACGTTGTTTGCACTGATCATTCTTAAACCTCTTGTTATTCTTCTTATTAAATGTGTTACAAATCCACCCTTACCATTATACATAAAAGCCCACATATTTCAAGGAAAAAGTGTGAAATCTTGACAGAGTAAAATATTTATGTAAAATGATTACTAAAAGATATGAACAAGGTTCATTGGCATAATGGAGGTTTGCATGGCAACGATTAAAGAGATTGCAGAGATCGTGGGTGTGTCGAGCGCAGCGGTCTCCAGAGTATTGAATTACGATGAAGGAATTTCCGTCAGTGAGGAAACGAGAGAGGCTATTTTTGCCACAGCGGAGAAGATTGGCTATAAGAAAAAAGTTATTTATCCGAAAATTGAAAACGTTGCACTTTTGTATTTTACAGATAATGAGGATGAATTGGAGGATGTGTTTTACCGCGGTGTCAGGGAGGAAGTTATAAAGCAGGCAAAAAAAATGAATATCCGACTGCAGATTTATGACCGCAGAGATGGCATGAGCGTGATCCCCAGAGATCTGAATGCCTTTATTGCCGTAGGCTGGCTGACCCGCAAAGAGATCAATCAATTGTATAAAATCTGCCCCAGAGGAGTGTTCATCGGCACATCACCGGATGAAAAATTGTTTGATGCGGTTAGACCCAATATGGATTCCTTCGTGACACAGATGGTAGATTATTTTGTGGAAAAGGGTCATAAAAAAATCGGATTTATTGGCGGAAGCGACCGGAATATTGATACGGGGAAGCCCTCCATGGATATCCGAGAATGGTCCTTTCGGCAAAGTGTGGCATATTATCATTGTCTGGAGGAGGAATATATCCTGATCTCGGAGAAATTCACCGTGGATGAAGGTTATCGCATGGGAAAAGAATTACTGAAAAAAAGTTCCCTGCCCACCGCATTGTGCATTGCGAGCGATACACTGGCAGTGGGAGTATTGCAGGCACTGAATGAAAAAGGGATACAGGTGCCGGAGCAGATGGCGCTTTTCAGCATCAATGATGTGAATATAGCCAAATATCTGTCTCCGCCGTTGACAACCATACATATTGATATTCCCTGCATTTGTGAGACGGCATTGGATCTGCTGCGAAACCGGGTGCTGTATGGTGGCAAAGTGACAAAGCTTATCTTTGTGAACGGGATTCCAATTTTTCGCAAGAGCTGCTAAATCAATAATAAGTCAATGAACAATAAATAGAAAAAAGTTAAAAGGGAGGTGACGGAACAGACCTCTCTTTTTGTATGCTTATTTTGTATAAAACTGACAAAAGATACCTGCCAAATTTGGCAATAGGGTAAAAAAAGAACAAGAGGCATTGACGAAAAGAGGTAATGATGCTATATTTTTTCTAAAGGTAAATAATTTACTATAATAAAAGTAAAACATTAACTTTAGAAAGATTGAAAGGAGAAAATTAATGAGAAAGAAATTTTTGGGGATTTTGTTGGCGGCAGGAGTAATCGCGGCAATGACAGGATGCGGAAGCACAAACAATGTAGACGGTGAGAAAGCAACAGCAGATGAGAATGGTAATTATCTAATTAATGGTAGCTTTGAAGAGGCTGATTTTACCGGATGGACGGTAAATAATGTGAACGATTCCACAGAGGAACTGGATATCTATGATCGTGATACTGACTGTTTCGAGGGGGTACAGTCCCTGCATTTTTATTCCGGTAGCAGTAATGTGGATTTTTCCGCAGAACAGACGGTGAACGGACTGGAGGAAGGCACTTACAAACTGACGGCACATATCCAGGGAGATGCTGCAGGGGATAAAAACGCAACGGTGTATTTCTACGCTGTGGTAAACGGGGAAGAAATCAAAGTGGACGGAGAACTGAACGGCTATGTGAACTGGTACACTGCAGAGATACCGGATTTGAAGCCTGCGGACGGAGAAATCACGGTAGGTGTACGTGTTACTACAGCACCCGGCGGATGGGGCACCATCGATGATCTCACGCTGGTGAAGGAGTGATCATGGAATTTATCAAGGGTATGGACATCTCTATGGTGAAGGAACTGGAAGTCAGCGGAGCGTCCTATTACATAAACGGAAAACAGGAGGATCTGTTTCGTATCCTGAAGGAGTGCGGAACGACCATGGTACGGCTCCGGATCTGGTCAGACCCGTTTGATGAGATGGGTAACTCCTACGGTGGCGGGGGCAATGATTTACAGACTACCATAGAAATTGCCGGAAGAACTGTGGAAAACGGAATGGACTTTATGTTAGACTTTCATTACAGCGATTTCTGGGCAGATCCCGCCAAACAGATCAAGCCGAAGGCATGGCAGAAGCTGCGGGGAGAAGCGTTGGAGACTGCAGTGTATCTGCATACCGTGAATACGCTGAAGGCACTTAAGAATCACAAGCTAATTCCGAAAATGGTGCAGGTCGGCAATGAGATTACCAAGGGTCTTCTCTGGCCGGACGGTTATGTGGAGCAGACGGAGAATATGGCAAGGCTTTTGCGGGCAGGGATCCGGGGAGTGAGGGAAGAGTGCCCCGGGGCAGGAATTGTGCTGCATTTGGATTTCGGCACCAACAATGAGCTTTACAGGCAGTGGTTCGACCGGATCACACCGTTTGCATTGGATTATGATGTGATCGGAATGTCCTACTATCCGCACTGGAACGGCTCTCTGGAGCAACTGCAGAATAATATGAACGATATCAGTGCCCGTTACGGCAAGAATGTACTGGTGGTAGAGACTTCCATCGGCTATACTACGGATACCCTGGGATGTAAAGGAATCGTCTATTCCGAGAAGGAAGAAGAGGCTACCGGATATCCTGCCACACAGGAAGGACAGGAGCAGTTCTTAAGGGATCTGATGGCTACAGTCAGGAAGGTCAAGGAGGACAGAGGAATCGGTGTGTTTTACTGGGAACCCGCATGGCTCCCGATTCCGGATTGTACCTGGGCGAGCACGAGCGGAAGTCAGTATATGCAGGAAAAAATGGCAGCCGGCAACGCCATGGCGAATATGGCATTATTTGATGCAGCCGGCAATGCCAACAGTGCCCTGCTGCATATGAAAACAATGTAGGTGAGGAATGACTATGAAAAAAGGAATCATATCGATGTTGTGCATTGCACTGGCGGTGGGGACACTGACCGGATGCGGAAGTAAAAAAGAGGATAACAGACTGGTGATCTGGACGAATATGAACGTGGAAGTGGATACGCTCCAGAAATATGCAGATACCTGGGGAGAACAGAATGGATATGAGGTGGAGGTGATCCACCAGTCCCCGTCGGTGCAACAGTTTGCACAGGCGGTGAAAAGTGCTGAAGGACCGGATGCTGTAGTGGGTATCCCAAATGACCAGCTTGCGGATTATGTGAATGCAGGCCTGACAGCGGAAGTACCGGCAGAACTTTATAATGATGCGGATTTTTCCGAAGCTGCAGTTCAGGCATGCTATGTGGACGGCAAAAGATATGCAGCACCTCTTTCTGTGGAGACAACCGCTTTATTCTATAATACGGACATGGTAGAAAAAGTGCCTGCGACCTGGGAGGAACTGGTGGAACAGGCAGTGGAGAACGGCGGTGTGCAGTTTGATGCCACCAGTATCTATTATGATCTGGGATTTGTCAGAGCCTGCGGCGGCTATATTTTTAATTATCAGAATGGTGCTTATGATACGTCGGACATTGGCCTGGCAAATGATGGGGCAGTACAGGCGTATCATTTCCTTGATGATCTGTGCAACCGTTATGGCCTGATTACGGCAGATGTCACGGCAGATATTGCCAGAAGCAATTTCCAGAACGGAAAATGTGCGTACTATATTGGAGGCCCTTGGGATATTGACGGTTTTACTTCGGCAGAGACACCCTTTGGCATCACGGAGATGCCGACATTTCACGGTCAGGCATTCGTAACACCGGTGGGAACCCAGGTAAGCTTTGTGGGTAAGGACAGTGATAAACAGGAGCCGGCATGGAGTTTTATCAAATATCTGATTGAAAACGGTGCAAAAGATCTGTATGAAGCAGGTGACCGCATTCCTGCAAGACTGTCCGATCAGGAACTGGAAGAGATCAGGGAGAATGCTTACGCGAAAGCATTTATCGTACAGATCAATCAGGGAGAACCGATGCCTACCGTATCCGAGATGGGTCAGCTATGGAGCATTCATGTCAATAATATCCGTTCCATGTGGTCAGGTGAGCAGACTCCAGAGGAAGCGGCGAAAAATATGGTGGCGCAACTGGAAGAAGCTGTTGAATTGATGAATTCAGGAAAGTAGTGAAGATATGAAGAAGAAAAAGAATGGTATGGCATATGCCTATCTGGCACCCACACTGATTACCATATTGTTGGTGACTTGTCTGCCAATTCTGTATACGGTTATTTTGTCTTTCACGAATTATAATATGTACCATTTGGGAGATTACACTTTTGTGGGAGCAGACAATTATCTGACAGTTTTTTCCGGGAGTATTAAAAGTGTGTTTTTCCCGGTGCTTGGGTGGACGATATGTTTTGCGATATTCAGTACGGTGGGTTCCTATGCTATGGGACTGCTGCTGGCAATTCTTCTGAACAATCCGCATATGAAGGAATCCAAAATATATCGGGCAATACTGATCGTACCGTGGGCATTGCCGTCCACAATCGCTATTCTTGCATGGCAGGGATTGCTAAATGAGCAATACGGCGGGATCAATAATCTGCTTCATGTAATCGGAATTGCATGGAACATCCCATGGCTGACGAATCCCCTTTGGGCGAGGATTGGGCTGATCATTGTCAATGTATGGCTGGGATTTCCTTATATGATGAATGTCTGTCTGGGCGGTTTGCAATCCATCTCCACGGAATATTATGAAGCGGCGGAGATTGACGGGGCATCGAAGTTTCAATGCTTTAAAAGTATTACACTTCCCATGGTGACGAAGCTTTCTATCCCGTTGGTGATCTCTTCATTTGCGGCGAATTTCAACAATTTCGGAAATATCTATATGATAACACAGGGCGGTCCTGCCAGAGTAGACAACCAGTTCGCCGGTTATACGGATATTCTGGCAAGTACGACTTACAAAATGACTACATGGTCTAACCGGTACGAGTTGTCTGCTACATTTAGTGTACTGATCTTTATTATTGTCGGAACATTTACATTGGTGAACATGCATTTGTCCGGCTCATTCAAGGAGGTGGATTAAATGCTTGGCAGAGAGAAAATGAACGGTTCGGAAATGCGTGCGCTCTGGGGAAGCCGTATTGTAATCTGGATCACCATAATACTGGTGCTGTTTCCGGTAGTGTGGATCGTAATGTCTTCTTTTTCGGCGGGCGACAGTTTTTTTCTGTCCTCTCTCTTTCCGGAAAAGTTCAGTGTGGAACACTATGTGACGCTGTTTCGGGAGACGGATTTTACTGTATGGGTATGGAATTCCCTAAAGTTTTGCGTTATTGTGGCGACGATCCAGCTTGTGATCACTTCTCTGGCGGCATATGCATTCGCAAGACTGCGTTTTATCGGGAGAAAATATGGACTCATGTCGCTGCTGGTGCTGCAGGTATTTCCCAACAGTATGGCAGTGGCAGGCTACTATATTCTGATCTATAGGTTTGGGCTGGTTGACAGCAGTCTTGCGTTAATCTTTGTGCTGGCGGGAGGCAGTGCATACAATATCTGGCTGTTAAAATCCTATATTGATGGTCTGCCGGTGGAACTGGATGAGGCAGCAATGGTAGACGGGGCGAATCAGTTTCAGGTGTTTTACAAGATTATCATTCCGCTTGCCATGCCGCAGCTTGCGGTGATCTTCCTGTTTTCTTTTATAGCAACCTACAGCGAATATGTAATCACATCGATTTTTTTGCAGACACCGGGAAAAATGACGCTGGCGTTGGGATTACAGTCCTTTATCAGTGATCAGTTTGCTGCTCACTGGACGCTGTTTTCAGCAGCAGCGGTGATTTCATCCTTGCCAATTATGATTGTTTTCATGTGTCTGCAGAGATTTATCCAGAGTGGACTGGTGGCAGGCGGTGTGAAAGGATAAGCAATATAGATTTTAAAGACATAAATTTTACATAGTAATGATTGCTAGGAGGACCTCCCTTTGATAAAATGAATTTATCAAAGGGAGGTTTTCTTATGGAGACAAAATTAAATTACAAAAGAACGTTTCTGATCGGACTGGCTTTTCTTAGCATCTGTTCCTTTTGGCAGATGTATGACAACATCATCCCCCTGATCCTGCAGAATACCTATCATCTGGGCGAGACAATGACGGGAGCGGTCATGGCACTGGACAATGTGTTGGCGATCTTTCTGCTGCCGGTGTTTGGTACGCTGTCAGATAAGGTGCATACGAAGCTTGGCAGAAGAATGCCCTTTATCGTGTCGGGTACGATCCTGGCAGTGATCTTCATGATGTTACTGCCGATGATCGACAATGCAGAAAAGGCAAGATGGGGCACTGTAGAGTCCTTCAGTAACCAGGTGATCTTCCTGGCGGTGCTGTTTTTCACCCTGGTGTCCATGGGACTGTATCGTTCCCCGGCAGTAGCACTGATGCCGGATGTAACCCCGAACCATCTGCGTAGCCGTGCCAATGCGGTGATCAACCTCATGGGAGCCGTGGGCGGTGTCTATGCTCTGATCATGATCAAAGTTCTGGTGGGAAAAGGTGAGACACCGGACTATCTGCCCCTGTTCGCAAGTATTGCGGCAGTCATGGCGATCGCTGTGGGAATCCTTGTGATCACTATCCGGGAAAATAAGCTGCGGGAAGAAGTCGAGAAGGCAGAGGCGGCAAATGCAGGAACAATAGAAGAAAAAGCAATGGCCGAGGGAGTGGAAGCTGCCGGTGAGATCGAGGCAGTGGGAGATACCGGAGAGGTAAAAGCTTTCGACGGGAAAAAACAGACAGGAAAGACGGAAGGCACCAAGGGTATGCCCAAGGAAGTGAAGCGCAGTATGTACTTCATGCTTGCATCCATCTTCTTATGGTTTACCGCTTATAATGCCGTGACCACAGCCTTTTCCCGCTATACGAAGGTGGTATGGAAAATGGAGGGCGGAAGCTTCGCCAACTGTCTGATGGTAGCGACGGTAGCTGCTATTCTGAGCTATATTCCCATTGGAAACATCTCTGCGAAGATCGGTCGTAAGAAGACCATCATGGGCGGTGTTCTGCTGATGGCAGCCTGCTATGGATCCGCGATTTTTGCCAGAGAATATCACCCCGTCGTCAATGTGGCATTTGCCCTGATCGGTGTGGCATGGGCAGCCATCAATGTGAATTCCTATCCGATGATCGTGGCCATGAGCAGTGGCAGCGATGTGGGGAAATTCACCGGAACCTATTATACGTTCTCTATGGCAGCGCAGATCCTGACGCCGGTACTCTCGGGTTTTCTGTTGGAAAACGTGTCCTATAACACCCTGTTTCCCTATGCCCTGTTCTTCTCCCTGATGGCATTCCTTACTATGACCCAGGTACGTCATGGCGATGTGAAGCCTCAGAAGAAGGAGAGCATTCTGGAGAATTTTGACGTGGACGATTAATAAAATAGACAATAAATCGTTAGAAAATCTTTAGAAATAGCTACTTGAAAATTGCGGGGCAGTGGATTAAAGTAAGATGCAGCAGCTTTTCGCGGAGACTAAGAGGGCGCAGAAAAGATGTATGTGAATCAAAACATAAGATAGAAGGTTGAATTGAGAATGAAAGTTTTAGCAATCATACTGATCGTCATTGTAGTGCTGGCGATTCTTTACTTCCTTATGATCATGCCCCGGATGGCACATAAGCCCGATACGGCTTGCTTTAAAGAATGGCTCTATGCCCACAGAGGGCTGCATGACAATGCCACACAGGCTCCGGAGAACTCCATGGCAGCATTCCGCAAGGCAGTGGACGCAGGATTCGGTATCGAACTGGACATCCAACTGACGAAGGACAAGATTCCCGTGGTGTTCCATGATTTTACCTTAAAAAGAGTCTGCGGCGGCGAAGGAAAAATCTGTGATTACACTTATGAAGAATTGCAGCAGTTCCATCTGTGTGAGTCCACGGAGAAGATTCCGAAGTTCGAGGATGTGCTTCAGATGGTGGACGGAAAAGTACCTCTGATCGTGGAGTTCAAGATCGAGCGTACCGACCTGTCCCTGTGCCCTATTGCAGATAAGATGCTTCGGGCCTACAAGGGAATGTACTGCATGGAGTCTTTTAATCCACTGGGAGTGCAGTGGTATCGTAAGAATCATCCGGAACTGGTGCGCGGTCAGCTGTCCGATGCTTTCCTGAAGGAAGGAGAGTATGTGGGAGTATTGTATTTTGTCCTGCAGAATCTGCTGTTGAACTTTGTGACGAAGCCGGATTTTGTGGCATACAATCACCATTATCCCGAGATTCTGTCAAGAAAGCTTTGCAGAGGCCTGTATCATAATACCGCAGCAGCCTGGACTATTAAGAGCCAGCAGGAGCTGGACGAAGCGAGAAAGCATTTCGATATTTTCATTTTTGACAGCTTCGTGCCGGAGGCAAGAAAGTAGAGGAAAATAACACAAAAGGTCGGTTCCATGATACCTTGGAAATCGGCCTTTTACTATATGCGATATGCGAGGAAAAATCATGTATACGAAAGCGGAACTGAAACAGCAGTTACAGAACGCAGGACTCACCGGAAAAGAGACGATTCTGATCCATTCCTCCATGAAAGCCATCGGAGAGGTGGAGAGCGGAGCGGATACTGTGCTGGATGCCTGGATGGAATATTTCGCGGACGGGTTATTGTTACTTCCGACCCATACCTGGGCGAATGTGAATGCAGAGCATCCGGTGTATGACTATCGCAGCACACCGTCCTGCGTGGGACTGCTGACGAATCTGTTCCGGCTAAGAGCAGGCGTAGTAAGGTCTCTCCATCCCACCCATTCGCTGGCTGGCTTCGGAAAAGGAGCCGCAGAATATCTGGCGGGGGAGGACGAGAACAATACCCCCTGTACCCCGGGAGGAGCGTACGACCGGCTGAAAGACTGCGGAGGGAAAATTCTGTTAGTGGGTGTGGGGCACGAACGCAATACTTACATCCACAGCGTAGAAGAAGTGCTGAATGTACCGAACCGGCTGGCGGCGGAGCCTATGGAGCTTCTGACGATCCTGCCGGACGGAAGCAAAAA
>OKWJ01002006.1_pt1 | contig 11965 bp, 10 predicted proteins | sample 1607121 | NCBI WGS metagenome assembly OKWJ01 (sample SAMN04414080, study PRJEB24778) | human gut metagenome | material: faecal | host: Homo sapiens | reverse complement strand
GCGGCGCGCTAAAAAAATTCAAGGAGTGGGTGGAGGCGCAGGGCGGCGATCCGCGGTACGTATACGACACCAGTCTCTTTGCACAGGCGCCGTACTGCTGCGAGGTTGCAGCGCAGGCGGACGGCTATATTGCCCACATGAATGCGGAGAGTATTGGCATCGCGTCGTCCATGCTCGGCGCGGGACGCGAGACGGTGGACAGCGTGATCGATCCGGCGGCCGGTATTCTTCTGGTGAAAAAGACCGGAGACGCCGTAAAGAAGGGCGAGGTGATCGCAAAGCTCTATGCGTCGAAGGAGGAGCTGTTTGCGGCAGCAAAAAAGCGTTACCAGGAGGCAGTCACGATCGCGGATACCTGCCCGAAGGAGGGACCGCTGGTACTGGCAAGAGTAGAAAAAGGAAATGTGGAGAATTATTAGTAACAGAGGAGTTACAAATTTGAATATAATAAGAAGGAGAGAAAAATCATGGAAGCAAAAGAAATGTTGACCTATGTGGATCACACGCAGCTTAAAGCGTTTGCCACTTGGGAGGATATCAAAAAGCTGTGCGAGGAATCCATAGAATTTCACACGGCGTCGGTCTGCATCCCGCCCTGTTATATTAAGCGCGTACATGACGCCTACGGCGATAAGATCAATATCTGCACGGTGGTCGGCTTTCCGCTCGGCTACAGCGTGACGGCTGCCAAGGTGGCGGAGGTGCGCCAGGCGCTTGCAGACGGCGCAAACGAGATTGATATGGTCATCAATATCTCTGATGTGAAAAACGGCGATATCGACAAGGTGGAGCAGGAAATTGCTACGCTGAAGAAGGAGACCGGCGATAAGATCCTGAAGGTTATCATTGAGACCTGCTATCTGACGGAGGAGGAAAAAATCGCGCTCTGTAAGGCGGTGACAAACGCCGGGGCAGATTTCATCAAAACTTCTACCGGCTTCGGCACCGGCGGCGCAACGCTGGAGGATATTAAGCTTTTTAAGGCAAACATCGGTCCGAAGGTGCGCATGAAGGCGGCGGGCGGCGTAAAGAGCGTTGCGGATCTGGAAGCCTTTATTAACGAGGGCTGCGCGCGTATCGGCACCAGCTCCGCGATCAGCCTGATCAAGAAGCAGCAGGCGGGAGAATACTAAAACGAACACAGAGAAGGGCGGCAGTTTTGCCGCCTTTTTTGCGAAAAATGGATGCTTTTGGAAAAAGTGTGTTTTTCCGGTGAAGAGATTGTGTCCGAAAATTTAAGCAAACCTTAAGATTCATTAAGCTTTTCCAAATGACATTGACTGCGCGATCTGATTGTCTTATAATCCAAACAACGAATTTGTAACAATTATGTAACAGATTTGAAAAAATGATTTACAAACAAGGATAAGGAGGTTGCGTGAGCAATGAAAAACAAACTGGTAAGGATCACAGCCTTTGTCATGTCTGCGAATATGGCTTTTTCATGGGCGGGCACTCCTGTCTTCGCGGAAGAGGGCGAAGCAAGTGCGGGGGAGATCGGAACGATCGCATTTGCTCAGTGTGACAGCTATGTGAACATCCGCAGCAGCGCGGATGCGGACAGTGAGGTTACCGGAAAGATTTACAACAACTGCGCAGCGACGATCGTCGGCAAAGAGGGTGACTGGTATCAGATCACGTCCGGCAATGCGTCGGGCTATGTGAGTGCGGAGTATTTTGCTACCGGAGCGGAGGCGGATGCGATCGCGGAAAAGGTGGCATATAATGTTGCAAAGGTGCACCCGGAGGTGCTGAATGTGCGGACTTCCCCGAGCGAGGATTCGGAGATTCTTGATGTGGCGGAGCAGTCGGAAGAGCTTGAGGTGGTTGACTGGAACGGCGACTGGATGACGGTTGCAATAAACAGCGATACCTATGGATACGTCAATGCATATTATGTAGATTATAAGACGTATTATCCGGTTGCAGTGACGCTGGAGGAGGAGCAGGACAGACTGGCAAGCATCCAGGACACGAATACAGCAGGTGCATCGGACACGACCGGAGCAGCTGGTACAACAGATACGACGTCTCAGACGGAGCCGGTATATACAGAGCCTCAGACAGAGGCGCCAGCGGGCAATCCGGAGTATGTTGAGACAGAGGCGCAGTATCAGGAGCCGGAGTATGTTGAGACAGAAGCGCCGTACACAGAGCCGGAGTATGTTGAGACAGAGGCGCAGTACCAGGAGCCGGAATATGTTGAGACAGAAGCGCCGTATACGGAACCGGAGTATGTTGAGACGGAAACGCCGTACACAGAGCCGGAATACGTAGAAACCGAACCGGAATACGTGGAGACGGAGGCACCGTATACAGAGCCGGAGTACGTGGAGACCGAAGCGCCGTACACGGAACCGGAGTACGTGGAGACAGAACCGGAGTACGTGGAAACGGAACCGGAGTATGTGGAAACGGAGCCTGAATACGTAGATCCGGGCTATTCAGATCTGGGTCAGCAGATTGCAAATTATGCCGTACAGTTTGTTGGCAATCCGTATGTTTACGGCGGTACCAGCCTGACGAACGGCGCAGATTGTTCCGGATTTACCCAGTCTGTCATGGCAAACTTCGGAATCTATATTTCCAGAACTGCTGCAGACCAGTCTTACGGCGGCACGGCGGTTGACATGAGCAACCTCCAGCCGGGAGATCTGGTGTTCTATGCAGACGGTGGATACGTCGGACACGTTGCCCTTTATATCGGCGGCGGTCAGGTCGTCCATGCCAGCACGGAGGAGACAGGTATTATTATTTCCAGCTACGACTACAACACGCCGTACTGTGCGAGAAGATACTGGTAATTACATAGCGGGGGTTTAAGAGAAGAGTCGCTTCGGCGGCTCTTTTTTTTGTGCATAACAGACAAATAAATGAAGATAAAACTGTTGAAAAAGGCAAAAATACCTGTGACAGATAATTTGTATTGACATTTGAATGGTAAGGTTGTATAGTTGTAGTACAGCACGACAGCAGTGCGAGTGAACAAGATAAAGAGAGGGAGGAAGAGGGGTATGGGAATTTTGAAAGAGAAGATGCAAAAATGTGAGCCGATCGCAGGAGTCCATGTCAGTCTGGGCGATGCCTGTATCAGTGAACTTTTATCGAATGTGGGCTTTGATTTTTTATGGATAGATACAGAGCATACTGCGATCGACTATCAAATATTGCAGAATCATCTGATAGCAGCGCGGGCAGGTGGTACGAGCACATTGGTACGTATTCCGTGGAATGATCGCATTATGGCAAAGCGTGTACTGGAAATGGGTCCGACTGGCATTATATTTCCGATGATTAATACAGCAGAAGAAGCAGAGTTTGCTATGAAAAGCTGCCTTTATCCGCCCTATGGGATCAGGGGTTTCGGACCGATTCGCGCAGTTTATTATGGGCAGGAAAATAATGATGAGTACATACAGAAAAAAAGCTGGGAAATTTGCCGGTGCATCCAGATTGAGACGGCAACTGCTGTGAAGAACCTTTCGGAGATTGTAAAAAATCCATATATTGATGCGTATATATTCGGTCCGTGTGACCTTTCGGGTTCGATTGGGGAAATAAACAATGTTTTTGGAAAACGAACAACAGCGCTGATTGATGAAGCGATCCATATCCTGAAGGAGAATGGAAAGAGTATCGGAGTATCGACAGGAGCCTGTGACATTGCAACGATACAGTATTGGCACGACAGGGGGATCAATATAATTTCTGCGGGGACGGACCATCTGTTTCTGTCAGAGATGGCAGTAAAGACGCTAAATAATATCCAGCATGTCCAGCAGAGCGGCAGGTAAAGCATTTTTGGGAAAGGAGAAGGCGGAAAATGAGCAGAAAAAAGAAGTGGGAATGGACACCTTATTTACTATTACTTCCCAGTGCAGTCATTTTCGGAGGATTTGTTTTTCTCCCGTTTTTTAAAAATATTTATACCTCACTGACATTAACGGATGCAGTCGGAAATCCAATTAAGTTTGTAGGATTTCGAAACTATATACGTATTCTGACCTCGGAAGAGTTTCGGAGTACAATTTTGCGGACTTTTCGCTTTGCGTTGATGGTCGGAATTCCAGCTTTTCTGATTGGAATGGTTTTAGCATTGGCGGCCACTGAGCATCGAAGGGGAAGCCGCATTTATGAGACGATGTATACGATACCCCTGGTTATCGCAGCCGCTCCGGCATCTGTTATCTGGTATCTGATTTTCGCTCCGCATGCGGGGATTTTGAATTATTTACTGGGAACAGATTATGCGTGGCTTGCAGAACCGGATAAGGCAATGCAGTGCGTAGCGATTGTGACAATCTGGACGGGACTGGGAATGAATGTGATTTTTCTGCTGACAGGATTTCGAAACGTACCGGCAGAGCTGACAGAAAGCGCGCAGATTGATGGGGCAGGTTATTTTTCAAGATTATATCATATTGTGATACCGATTGCTTCGCCGCAGATTTTTTTTGTAATTTTTTATAATCTGATTCTTTCTTTTCAGACATTTGCGCAGATACGGCTTTTGACGAACGGAGGACCATACCAAAGTACAAGAACGTTAATCTGGTCCATATATGAGGAGGCATTTCGCAATACAAGATTTGATTATGCCTGTGTGCAGTCTGTGGTTTTGTTTCTGATCGTTTTTATATTGACAAGGATACAGTTTTTATTTGAAAAGAAGGGTGTGAATTACTGATGAAAAAGCGGAGAGAGTATGTTTTTTTTCTGATTAAGCTGCTGCTGGGGATACTGGTAATTTTTCCGCTGATTTATGGTGTTTGCTTAAGCTTTATGGGAATGGCAGATATTTTTAAGATGCCGCCCGTTCTGTTCAGTAAAAACATGTCCTGGAATAATTACAGAGCGGTTTTTTCACGGGTACCGATTTTTACGTATTTTAAAAATACCCTTTTAGTGAGCATGATACAGGTAATTGCTCAGATTATCACATCCAGCTTTGCGGCTTACGCATTTACATTTTTTGAATTCCGTGGAAAGAAACTGCTGTTTACACTGGTTCTTGCCACTATGATGATTCCATACGAATCAAATTTGATTTCAAATTATCTTACAATATGCAGTTTGAAACTGACGGATACCTACCTGGGGCTGACATTTCCATTTCTGGCAAACGGCATGAGTATTTTTATACTCCGTCAGTTTTATATGACTATTCTAAAAGAATTAAAAGAGGCAGCCACGATTGACGGATGCGGGCATATGAATTTTTTGTTTCGCGTTGCATTTCCAATTTCAAAATCAGCAACAGCATCGCTGGGTCTGTATGCATTTGTCAATGCATACAATCAGTATTTCTGGCCGCTGCTCGTTACGAATACGGATGCTATGAGGACGATTCAGGTGGGAACAGGTATTCTCAAGGATTCAGAAGGTGCTGACTATGGTCTTGTGCTTGCCGCGGCAATGACGGCGATCGTACCGGCAGTGATCGTTTTTATTATTGGACAGAAGTCACTGGTAAAGGGTATGGTAGCAGGCGCTGTAAAAGGGTAAGAAGATGCATAACGCAAAACAGGTTTATAGGTTTCCCTTTTTAATAACCTAAATAAAATTTTATAAGGAGATGGAAGTATGAAGAAAAGAAGGACCTGGTTAAAGAGGATGGCAGTGGTAATGAGCGCGGCAATAATGCTGACCGGTCTGACTCCGATGGGGGTGAACGCTGAGAGCGTGTCGAAGGAGGGACGCACGGAAATCACGGTATGGCATATGCTAAGCGGCGTCGGAGAAGAAGCATTTACAAAAATTGTAAATGATTTTAACGCATCACAGGATCAGTATTATGTTGTTTCTAAGTATCAGGGAAGCTGGTATGACAGCTTTGCAAAGTTTAAGGCAACGCCGCAGGATGCATTGCCGGATATTTACCAGATCGTGGTAGAGTGTATGGGTTATCTGAAAGACAGCGATTATATCATTCCGGTTCAGAAATATATTGATGAAGAGGGATTTGATGTGTCTGATATGCAGGAGAATATCAGAGCACTCTATACGATCGATGATACGCTGTACTGCATGCCGCTGAGTGTAACAATGCTGGCTGTAAGTTATAATCAGGAAGCGCTGAGCAATGCGGGAGTAGATGTTGCTTCAATAAAAACAATCGCTGACCTGGATGCGGCGGCGAAACAGGTAGTGGATGCAGGAGAAGCGAAATATGGCTGGTCCATTTTAAGTGACGGCTGGCAGATTGAAGAATATATGTGTCTGTCCGGAGATCCTACCTTTGACAACAATAACGGACGTTCCGGCAGGGTAACTTCCTGTGTTATGAACGACAACGGGGCGGCGGATACGATTTTTAAAACGTTTTATGATTACTTAAGCCAGGACTATAATTATCCGCCGACGACTACGATTGCGAGCTCTGATATTACAACTGCTTTCCTTACAGGCGACCTTGCAATGCTTGTAGGAAGCTCACAGTGGATCCTGAAGCAGAAATCTACAATTGAAAGCTTTACATTGGGACAGGTGGCGGCGCCGATCACAAATGAAGAAGTAACGGGCAGTTTCTCACCGGGCGGAAATTCCCTGTGGATGGTTGACAAGAAGGATGAGGAAAAGCAGAAAGGTGCATGGGAGTTTATCAAGTATCTGTGGCAGGATGAAGTAATGGGATATTATGCGGCATATACAGGCTACACGCCGGTAAGCACCGGAGCTTACGAGAGCGAGGTGTATACGGAATTCAAAAAGGATAATCCGTTTGTAGAGGCAATCTGGGAGGAACTGCAGGAATGCAAACCGGAATATGTGGGAGCTGTATTTGGGAGCTATTATGATTTTAGAAACATTGTTATGGACTGCTTTGGAAGAATGTTCGGCGATGCGGACTTTGGCCCGGAGAATGCGGTAGAAAAGATTATTGCAGACATTAATGATACGATTGAACTGTATAATGAAGCAAATCCGGAAGCCGAGTAAGAGAGGTAACATCAGCGAAAATGGGCGGCCTGGCCAGACAGGCTGCCTGTTTGTCAGATACCTTTTCACAGCATGAAAACAGGGAATGTTGGAACGTTGTACTTGACTTTAAAAGAGTAAAATGTCATACTATAAGGAAAGAAAAATGGAAAAATTTTCTATAAAGCATATGAAATGTGATGTTCTTGTTGTCGGAGGCGGGGGCGGAGGAATCCGTGCTGCGCTTGTGGCGGCGGATGCCGGAATGAATGTGATTTTAGCCAGTGAAACGAAAATTTCCGGCTCCGGCTCTACTTTTTACCCGTTCAGTCATGAATGGGGGATGTTGTATGCTACTGATCAGCAGGATGCACAGCAGTTTCAAAATGAAATACTGACGGCTTCGGGCGAGTGTTTAAACAAAGCGCTGGCGGATAAGCTTGCGCGCGATTCCACACGTGCTTACGAACAACTGGTGAGAGAAGGCGTTCCTTTTGTTCCCATGAGAGATGTGGGAATTACAGGCTGCTTCGGACGTCAGCCAAGAGGCGCTTTTTTAGATGATATGCGGGAATTAACGCAGGCCTGGGAGAGAGAACTGGGGAAGAGGAAAAATATCCGGATTGAGACTGGTCAAACGATAGTTTCTCTGGTGTCTGACAGAATGAGATGTTACGGAGCCGTTGCTGTTGACCGCGATGGAAATCTCACCAGTATCAGAGCTGCGGCGGTCGTGCTTGCCTGCGGTGGAGGAGAAGGTCTGTATGAATATGGAGCCGCCTATGGAAAGCTTTATGGAAGCGCATATGCGATGGCTGCCAGATATGGGGTACGTCTGGTAAATCTGGAGTTTATTCAGTTTGTTCACGGAAGTGTATCTCCCAAAAAGGGCATTAACTATTATCCGTTTTCTTACAGGGAAATTCCGGCTTTCTATAATGGCAAAGGGGAAACATGCCTGAAGCAGTATTTGCCGGCAGGAATGAGCGAAGAGGAATGCATTCTGGCGCATGCCGCGCATGGACCGTTTAGTACGGACAGCAAAGGCAAATATCTGGAATATGCGATGGTAGGAGAGTACAGGAAGGGAAACGGCCTTGGACTTACCGTGGTACCGGATGCCGACCGGGTAAAAGGGAATCGTTACCGGCTATGGGAGAGATTTTTGAACCGTTTTGGGATGAATGCAGCAACTCCCATGACACTGTATCCTTTTGCGCAGGGATTCAATGGCGGAATATTGCTTCATGAAGATATCCATACGGATATGGAAGGACTTTTTGCCTGCGGAGAAAGTGCCGGAGGCTGTCATGGACCAAATCGGATGGGCGGGCTGTGTGTGCTGGCGACTCAGGTATTTGGCGAAGCAGCGGGAAAAGCTGCGGTATCTTATGCAGAAAAAAGACCGGATGAACAGCTTTCTGATGCTGCAGTTGAAGAGCGCTTACGAATGGAATTTGCGGATGGTGCCGCGGAAACGGAAACTGCGCCGGAGAATGTGATGCGCTGTATCCGGAGCACGATGCAGCAGTACGCATGTCTGCACCGTAATGAAGAGGGCCTGGCAAGGGCGCTGGAAGAGATAGAAAAGCTGAAGATCTATCCGCTTTCCCACCTTTGTAACGGCAGGACGACTATGTATTTTGACGCATATAATGCAATCGATGCAGCCCGGCTGATTCTTACCAGCATGAGACAGAGAAAAGAGTCAAGAGGCTGCCACGACCGCAGCGATTATCCAATGCGGGATGAAAAACAAACAAAAATGAATTGGGTAACTATGGACAACGGGCTGGTGTTGGGCGGAACATTGGAGACGGAGCCCTGAACGAAAAATAAACTAAGAACGGGTGATATTTTGCAGAAGATTAACTATAGTATTCAACGTGTAAATTTATATGAGAGCATTGCGGATAATCTTGAAGAAATGATTTTGAATGATTCTTCACAGATCGGACAGAAGCTTCCCTCTGAGCAGGCTCTTGCGGAAAACTTCGGTGTCAGCCGAAATGTGGTTCGCGAATCACTGAAAATTTTGAAGGAACGTCATCTGGTGAGTCTCCGAACCGGCGAGGGCGCTTACATAGAAAAACCGGATAACAGAAGTATTACGGAAATATTGAACAGAATCATTTTGATGGACAATATTGAGAACAGCAAGGTATTTGAAATGCGAATGATCCTGGAAACGGAAGCCTGCAGGATGGCTGCAGAATGTAATGAACCGGAGGCCTTTGACGTGCTGACGGAAATCAACGACAGTATGCTGAAATATAAAGATGATGTGGAAAAGCGAATCAGCCTGGATTTACAGTTTCATATTATGATAGCAAAATTATCGCAGAATCCGTTACTGGAATTATTTGTACAATCCATGACAAATCTCCTGTCCCCGATTTTGCGGACGGCGCTGATCCCGGAAAAAGGAAATATGCACGGTATTGAATTTCACAGACAGATTATCGAAACGCTGCGCTCCGGCAACGGAAAAGAGGCGGAACGGGTTATGCGCGAGCATTTGACCGAATCGGTAGAAAATTATTATTCAGGGGAAAAATAATTGTCAGTAGTTATCCATATATATTTAGCTTGAAAGGATGAATATTTATGGAAAACATTAAAATATTGAAACAGGAACCAATTTTTCCGGATACACAGACCTGGTTTGGGGACTGTCATGCGAATACGCAGCACCAGAGGAAGAATTTATCGAAGCGATTCGAAAGATTTTGGATAAACATGGTGTGAGGAATATCCGACGCAGCTGCCGAATAACTGCAGCGGGATTGATGCAGTCAGAATGGACAGCGGCATCCGGGGAATATTCGTATCCATCTGTCACGGCAGAAGAAAATACGTTAAATATCTTTTATACGGCGAATTGAAGAACGTTCATACATTGCAGAGCGGAGGTATTATAGCAGTGAGGTGCGAGAATATTGCCTGAAAAAACACTGCACCAGGGGCCGTATGCTTTATATTCAGGGAGGAAACATGTTTTACGAAAAAGTAACAGAATCAGCGGCGTATATTAAAGAAAGAATCAGGGAGACGCCGACCGTCGGCGTGGTGCTTGGAAGCGGTCTGGGCAGTCTGACAGATATGATGGAGGATAAGGTGGTGATCCCCTACCGGGAGATTCCGCATTTTCCGCAGTCCCACGTAGCCGGGCATGCCGGAAATCTGGTGATCGGCAGGATCGGTCAGCGCGTTGTTGCCGCCATGCAGGGCAGATTCCACTATTACGAGGGCTTCACCATGAAAGAGGTGACGTATCCCATTTACGTGATGAAAATGATCGGCGTGGAGACGCTGATCGTCACGAACGCCTGCGGCGGAATCAATCGCAGCTTCGTGCCGGGTGATCTGATGGTGCTGACGGACTTTATCAATATGCTTGGGCAGAATTCGTTAATCGGCGATAACGACGAGCGTTTCGGCGTGCGTTTTCCGGATATGTCGGAGGCATATTCACATGAATTGATCGAAAAGGCCGAACAGCTTGCGGAAGAGCTTAACATTTCCTATAAAGAGGGTGTGTATGCGCTGTTTTCCGGTCCCTGCTATGAGACGGCGGCGGAGATCCGTGCGTTTGAGCGCCTGGGCGCAGACGCAATCGGCATGTCGACCGTGCCGGAGACCATCGCGGCAAACTATCTTGGCATCAGGGTGCTCGGCATCGCCTGCATTACCAACATGGCGACGGGCATCGCCAAAGAAAAGCACAGTCATGAGGAGGTCGTGCGCATCGCGAACGAGAGCAGCGCGAAGCTGTGCGTGTGGGTGGAAAAAATTATTCGGAATTTATAAAATCTTATGCAGTTTCTAAAAAATAAGAAGGAGCATCGGAAGTTTTGATGCTCCTTCTTATTTTGTTTCGCTTTTTTGAAGATACTTTACAAGAGAATTTACCTGTACCAGCAACTCCTTTTGGTGTTGGCTGTCCAGTGATTTGAACAAAGAAAGGAGCTGTTTGTCATATCGCGTAAGCGTTGGCATAGGTTGTACAGGATTGATGTTCAGAACAGCGTCTGCAGAAAGACCATAGAGGGATATAAGCGACGCAAATGTGGAGAGGTCTGGTTCTGCAACATTATTTTCATATCCGGAAAGTGACTTACGGTTAATGCCGGTAAGCTCCATCACTTTCTGCTGAGTCAAATTTTTATTTTCACGGGCATTTTTCAATACAAATCCGATATCAGTCATATATAAAATCCTTTCTTTTTTGGCATATATTAAAACATTTGTGCACTCTATACCGGAAAAATCTATAAATTATTGACAAAAGAAAGGGTATCTTAATATTTAAGACTGATTATAGGATGTCCTAAAAATGGAAAATAATAAGAAAGTCTTAAAAACATGGAATAAATGTATTGACGTCTTAAAAAATAAGATATAAAATAGAAATCATCAATGCTTAATGAGTTCATGGGGAATTTTGCAGAGATGAAATAATTTTAAGGGAAGGGGAGGGAAGAACAAAGCACAAGCATTGGTACATATTTTTTTTAGAAAGAAAGGTAAGAAAGGTAAGAGAGGTAAGAAAAAATTATGCGCATGAAAATGAAACAAAAGTGGAAAAGGGTATTGGTATCGATCATGACGATAGCAATGCTCGCAAGCCAGATGACCGCAGGTGTGTGGGCAACTGGAACAGAGCATGAGGCAGGGGAGGCTTGTTGGGACTATCAGCATAGTTTCACATATGAATCAAATGGGAATGCGACCCATAATGTAATTTGTCCGGAGGGTCATGTGGTTGATACCACAAAATGTGTGTACGTGAATAGGGTTTGCCCTTCATGCCACACAGAATGCAATCACATGGGCAACAATTGGGAGTACAGAAACAATGGAGACGGAACCCATGCAACAATCTGTGCAGACTGTGACACCGTGGTGACGGAAGCAACAGGGTGTTTATACACAGATGGTAAATGCATCTGTGGAGCAGTAGAAGAGAGCTGCAGCCATATGGGTAACAACTGGGAGTACAGAAACAATGGAGACGGAACCCATGCAACAATCTGTGCAGACTGTG
>OKWJ01001997.1_pt1 | contig 12022 bp, 14 predicted proteins | sample 1607121 | NCBI WGS metagenome assembly OKWJ01 (sample SAMN04414080, study PRJEB24778) | human gut metagenome | material: faecal | host: Homo sapiens | reverse complement strand
AGTTCTTGCCCAGGTAGAACATGGTCAAGGCCATGAGGATCACATGGACGGGATAACGCATACGCTTGAAATCCGTCTTTCCAAAGAGCTTGGACATGGACGGAACTGAAATGGCCGTAGGCTTTGGTACAAACACAGAATGGCGGCATTTTTTGTCAGAGCAGGTATAGTGGGCGTAATGCTCTCTGTCGTGATGCAAGGAAGGTTGCTTTCCCGCAAACTGGGCAGGCAGGGTAATTCTTCGTTCGGGTATAAACACGTTCGGGGGTATCCGGCGCCCACTGATGTCCGCACTTTTTGCACTGATACTTTTGATGACTATGAGCATCTTTTCCGTAGCGATAAAAGTCTGTTTTGTTGTTGCACTTCGGGCAGCTTAACTGGTATAATTTTGCCATGAGGACTCGTCTCCTTTCTGGGAGTACTTTGTGTTTGTGGTAAAACCATTGTACCAGAAGGGCTGACGGGTCCTCAACTTTCATTTAACTTTACGGTCCGAATAAATTCAAAAGGAGTAATGAACAATGAATCTGCATGATGAGGTTAAAAACACAATTATCCATTCCTTGAATCTGAATATCCTTCCCGCAGATATTGGCAATGATGTGCCTTTGTTTGAAGGGGGAATCGGACTGGACTCTATAGACGGTCTAGAATTATTAGTGGCTGTTGAGCGAGCTTTTGACATTGAAATTGATGACAGCGATTTAGGGGGTGATGTGTTAAAAAACGTCAACAGTTTGGTTTCCTTTATCGAAGCCAAAAGAAAGGAAAATTAGAAAACGGATATGGGATATCATAAATTAATTACTGAGCTCATGTTTCTCGACCAAGTGTGCAATTTCAGGTGTGATTACTGTTCGGCCCCGCTAAAACCTATTTCTGTTCAAAACGGTGTACGCACATTGGTCAATGGAGGAAAAACGGTTCTGCTTGACGCATCAGACGGTACGCAGCTGGGAAAGAAGATGCGCGGCCACCTGGAGAAAGCTCGTGAATTAGAACCAACTCCAATCCTGCACTTAATCGGCGGAGAACTGACCTTGGTGCACGGTATCACCGACTTTATTTTAGAGGCCTCTGAACAATATGAATTGATTATGCTGACAACCAATGGACTGTTGTTGGACGAGCAGACTATTGCACAGCTAAGCGCTTGTAAAAATCTGCTGCTTCTGTTTTCTCTGGATGGGCATACGTTCGATATGAACAGCTATCGCATAAAAAGTCCTCAAATGAACAGCCGGCTGGTAAATAATTTGGAAACTTGTATAAAATATGGGATTCGTGTGGAAGTTCAAACAGTGCTTCATGACCGCAACATAAAAAAAATCAAGGAGTTTGCCGACTATTTACTGCCGTTTGCAATGTTGGGACACTATGTTAAGATCACGCCGTTTCCGGTTCGCTGGACACAGGGTAGAATTGTATTGCATAACTGTGATTATACTGCGCTAAGTGACATGCTCGAGCACTATGAACACTATCAAAACGTGCTTCCTCCCCAAAAGTATCTGTCCAATCTGTTGGACTTTCTGGAAAGAGGTACCCGCACCACCAGATGCTATGTGCCCTATTTTGTTTTTGGTGTGGACGACCGAGGGCGTATCAAAAACTGCCCCTGTATTCCATCAATCTGCAGTTCGATTGATTTAAGCTGCGATGCGGTACAACGTGATATCATAAAAGAACGGGAGTCCTACCAGACGAAACGAGTCTGTAGCGGTTTATGCAATACCTGCTTTGAAGGCTGGGAAATTTACAATGCATATTTGCAGAAAACAATCAACAAGAGCGAACTTGGTCAAGTGGCTGTTGGACGACTGGAAAGCTGTGTTGGCGTTTTGGACGACATTAGGGAAAATATTATTTATAATGATAATTATTCACATTTTACAGTATAAAGGGGTGGTTCACAATGCGGTTTAACGTTATTATGCCCACAAATCGTATGTCTGAAGAACTTATCCCTATCTTAAAATCCTATAAAAAGCAAATATACCAGGATTTCGTTATTTCTATTATTAAAGAAGGCGAACTACAGTCACTGAAAAACATTTGCGAAAACCTTGCGCTACATAATGTAAAATTATACTGCGTCCCTCAGGGAACCGGCAATGCATCTGTTTCACGTAATTATGGCCTTGAACATGCCTGTGACAACGAAATTATACTGTTTAGCGATGACGACATGATGGTAACACCCGATTTTATTGCCCAGCATGCCCAAGTTCATCAATATACAGAGAACGCGATTGTTCGAGGACTGCGTTACCAAAAAGATGAAGACGGCAGTTTTTACCTTACTGTATGGGAACAGCAAGCGTTAAGACGGTGGAACCAGCAGGCTAGAAATGATATCTGGGCATATTTTGTAACCAGTAACGCTTCTGTTTCTATCCGCCTGCTAAAACAGACCAAATTTTTTGACGTCAATTTTGACAGGAGCGGGTGTGAAGATACCGATCTCGCTTATCGATTGCTGAAAGTAGGGGGCAGGCCGGTATCCAATGAACAGGCCGTTAACTACCACCTTAGTATCGACGATATGCAGTTGAAGTTCCAAGAACGGATTAAAAACTTTCAGTATTTACGGTCGAAATACCCGGATGACCCGGCTGTAAAGTTATTTGTGGCACTTACCTTGCAGGCAATCGAAAAGAAACAAATAAACAACATATTTCTGGGGAATGCAGAGGGAATTTGAGTTGAATATAAAATCATTACATATTGAACTGCTCAAAGGATGTAACCTGCACTGTCAGACCTGTGATGGTCCTGATCAAACGGATATGCTTGCCCTGGACCGCATCAGACTGACATTAGATTCTGCCAAGTCAAAAAAGATCCGCCAAGTGTATCTGACTGGCGGAGAACCATTAATTCGCGAGGATATCTACGATATCATTTCATATGCCCGCATATGTGGACTCCATACCAATATGACCACAAATGGTACATTGGTTGATGGTTCCGTTGTTGATAAACTGTATCTGGCAGGTCTTAACAATGTGTCCTTGTCCCTTGATGGGACCGCTGAGTGTAATGATTTTATCCGCGGCAGCGGCGTCTACGACCGGGTCATCCAAACAATGGAGCTGTTTCAAAGCCGGAAGCTCTCCCGCATGGTTTCGGTACTGTTTACGATATCCAGGGTGAATTATAGAACAATACCTGATGTTATTGCGGTGATACGAAAATTTGGAGTCAGGAAACTGAATTTTAATACTTTCGACCCTTCTTATTTATCAAAAGGACTAGAAGAAAAAAAAGAGATATTCTGGATACCGGAAGAGGAGATAAAGTGCTTGTCGGTGATATTGTCCCAGTCAATGCGCATTGCCGTAAATCTCGGTGTGACTATACCCTCTGCTGGGTATTTAAAAAATATTATCCGGTATTTTAAGGGTGAACCGATCATTCCGCAATACGGATGCCAAATCCCTGCTACTAGCACAATCGTTGAGGCAAGGTCGACGGCTGCTGGAAACTGAATACGGGTCTTTCGGTCCATCATCAGGGAATGGATACCATATGGGATTCACACGAATACAGGAAGCTCGTTGATAGTGCTCAAAATTCCGAATGCCCTGGATGTATGTTTGCTTGTTATTCTGAGGGAAAGAAATGAAAATCGTTTATGTCGGTACCAGGTTGCAGGTGAACGGCGCGACAAAGGTAGCGGTATAGCAGTGCAACCTCCTGCAAAGCATGGGACATCGGGTCAGAATGGCAGTTCTGGGGCGGGATTCTCTAGATTGGTGCAATCCACTGGTTCCTGTTAAATACCTGACCAGCCTGCGTGGGATGCCTATCTATGACGATGAACTGATTGTTGCACTGGACAGCTTTATAACAAACTGGTTTGTTAGGCAGTATGGAGAAAAACGGGTTGTGAGCCTTATCCAAGTGGACGAACCTGGCCTTTATAATGATCCAAAGTTAATCACGGCTGCAAAAGCCGGTTTTTCGCAGCTAAACCCCAAAATAACCGTTTCTAAATACCTGCACGATGTACTCCTTTCTTACGGTATGGAGTCGTTTGTTATCGCACCTGCAATTTCAGGAGAAATTTTTTATCCAGCTGAACGGACGATACCCGAATCGAATAAACCGTTTCGGGTCCTGGTTGTCGGCAGCTATGACCATCCGTTAAAAAAAGTTTCTACTGCCTTTTCCGCTTTGGAGAAACTGAAACAAAGCGGTATTGACGTTCGATTAAATAGATTAGTACGCAAGCCTGAGAATTACGCACCAAAGGGGGTTGAAACGACATGGTTTATAGACCTGCCCCAGGAACGGATAGGGGAGGTTTACCGGTCCTCTGACGCTTTGCTCTCTGCATCCATTTCAGAAGGGTTCGGATTGATACTTCTGGAAGCTATGGCCTGTGGTGTGCCTTTTATAACAACGGATAATGGCGGAAGCCGAGACATTGTATCACTTGGGACAGATATGGTAGTCGAAGTCGGTGATATTGATGCTATGGCTGGGTCCCTGCACCGATTGGCCACCGACCCCCGTTTGTGGTCAAAGTTGCGCGATATCGGTTTGGAAAGGGTGAAGAACTGGTCCTGGGAGAAATCTGCTGCTGGATTGGAAGCACAATTGAAATCGATTTATTGTGACGCATTTCTGTGAGAAAGGAGATTTCAGTGTGATTGGAGTAACGGCATGGTGCCTGTTAGCAACACAACAACAGGACTGGCCGCGGTGGTTAAAATTAATCCACAGTTCGGGTTATGAGGGTATTGAACTGCATATTGAATCCTCACCCTGGCCAATCACACCGGGAATAAAAGTGGAACAACTTTCTTGGCTGCTGAAGGCAATCGAAAATGCCAACCTGACGATAACCGGTTTGAGTACGATGCTCCATATAAATACCCCGATCACATCTGCCGACCCGGAAACTCAGGGGAAGGCGTTGGAAATCGTATACAATATGATTGATCTGGCATCCGCTGTGGGAGGAAAACATATTTCCATAGCACCAGGCGGCAGAGATGCTTGCTGGCAGGACGCATTGCCTGTTATAACGCAATTAAACACCGTGGCGAAAAATAAAGGCGGCCGCCTCCTTCTGGAAAACGTGTGGTATAGTTTCAGCCGCGATATGGAGCAACTCTGGAATTTAGTCTGCGCAGTTGACGATTCCAATACAGGTATTTGCCTGGATATCGGCAATGCCCTACCTTACGGGGATATCGATGCATGGATAGGGAAGTTTAGCGGTCACATTGGGAAAGTGCATATTTCCGATGTTGTTTGCGGTTGCCCAAACGTGACATGTCCTGTCGGAGAAGGGAAGGTTGATTGGGCTGTTATCGCCCAGGAACTTGAGCGTATTCACTTTTCCAGCGACTGCACGCTGGAACTATTTCCGAAACATGGGCGATCGATGCCAAGGGAACTGATTCGTTCCCGCCAATTCATAAAAAAATATTTTGTTTGAATTGCTGACAGGAGTGTTGAAATCTTGTATACCATAGATTTAAATGCACCGAAAAATCATGTGTTTTTAAGTGACGGCAGCCATGAGAAGACATATGATGAACTTCTCACGGGGGTTACACAGGCGTATGAAGCACTACGTTGTTTTACAGTTTCCGGAATCACAGCCATACAAATTAGCAGCCGATTCGATTTTGCTGTTGTCACACTGGCTTTGCTTCATTTAGGGCATTCCGCTTTGTTAATTAACCAAAGCTATACAAAAAACGAATCTGAAAGGCTGCTTCGTGATGTTCCCGTTGGCCTTATTATCACAGATAAGGTGGAGTTGTTGGAATCAGATCTGCCCGGAACGGAAATATGGCCCACTTCCAAGTTATTTGTGTCAACGCCCGGCAATACTCTGGACCCCAAGATTTGTCTGTCGGGGGAAATTTTGATGTACGTCGGGATCCACTGGACAGCCAAGAATCATTGCGCGGACCGGAGAAGCCATTTTTCATGAAATGGAGGCGATCCTGGAGCGCATCAATTACTGCCAGGATGATCGAATTTTTAGTCTCGCTCAATGGACACACGCTCTTGGTTTCGTGCTCCATTTCATGTTAGGCATTCGGGTAAAAGCACGGCTGATTACAGCGTCAGGCATAAATACGCCATCCAACTGGATGAAAAAAATAGCGCGTGAGGAAGTAACTGTTCTGGTAGGAGTGCCTACATTCTATTCATATCTCCTGCAGGCATCTGGACACAACCTGAATCTAAAATTGGCCGTGTGCGCCGGCGCAGCACTTCCAAAGGATATTTTTGATGCCTTCAAAACAAAATTACATCTGCCAATCAGTCATTACTATGGATGTACGGAAGCCGGTGCCATTACAATGCCGTCCTCCAGTGAGAAAAGCCGGTTCCCAAGTGTGGGAAAACCGCTCAGCCATGTCCGTATCCGTATTTTGGACGATACAGGTGCAGAATTGGGCCCCGGTGAAATCGGTCGGATTCATCTATATAGCAAAAGTCTTGCTCATAGGGTCTGGCAGGAGGGTGATTTTTCGATTATGGAACGCGATTATGAAACCGGTGACCAGGGGTATCTGTCGGATCAGGGGGAACTCACGATTATTGGTAGAAACAGCCAGAGAATTAAGGTAAATGGTCTTCAGGTGCTTCCGGGTGAAATTGAGTCGGTACTGGAACAACACCCTAGTATCCTCGAAGCGGTTATTATTCCAAGGGCAGATAAACAGAGGGGCTCTGTACTGGTAGCTTATTTGCGGGTTTGGGGGGAGGCTCCTAATGTATTAGCCTTGCGTGTATTTTGCGAAGAACGGTTGGCGCCGCATAAAATTCCCCATCAATACCGTTTTGTGAAAGAGTTTGATCGAGACGAAAAGGGTGCGGTAAGACGGTCTTCACTGGAATAACGGGTTTCTCCCTCTTAGCATTATTGTAAAGGTCATGTGTATATATCCTGCCGCTTACTTTTGTTGGGGAATCGGGAACATGATAGGGGGGACAAAAAGGGTATGATGTTCAGCCATGTTTTAAAGCTGCCTCATTATACAGCCAGAGATAGGGGCTTGTACTTCTTAGACGACAGAATCCGGGAGCTTTCTGCCGAGGCCGTGTCTCTGCATCAAGCTTTACCCCATAGTTTGAGCGCTGCAGACGAACTTCCTCCATTAGCTCTTTTGGAATTAGTTAAAGCAAGGGCTCTATTTATATGCGATCCGCCTCAGAAACCGCCTGCAAATGCACCCAGATTGGCTGTTATTTCTCCTCATCTGGATGACGCCATTTTTTCAATCGGCGGCTTGCTACTGCGTCTGGCCTCTATTTATAGAATTCATATTATTTCATTATTCTCTATCGACCCATATACAACGTTGAGGAAACTCAAGACTGATTTTTCCTGGCTTCAAATACTGCGGTGTCTGGAAGAGAGTTGTGCGACAAGCGTCATTCATGCCACAACTGTTCAGATGGCCTGGAAAGATGCCCTTCTGCGCTCCTATCAAGAAATCACAGATCAAATTCACCGGGACGAGCCGCTTGTGTACTACACAAACGAACTGTCTACACAGTTTCAGCTTAACCCGGACTTGGTTCTGTGTCCGGTCGGTATTACCCATGTCGACCATCGGCTGACTCGTATGATGATCGAACAGTTAAAGCAGACGAAAGTATTAAGCAATACTCCTGTTTTTTATTATGAAGATTTGCCGTATGCTTCTAGCCAAACACTTGACTATCCCGATAACGTTCAGTCTATAGCTGTTTTGTTAACTGATGATGAACTAATACTAAAGAAAAAGATGGTTAAAACATATCTGACACAAATGAATCCCGGCTTGATGGGGAATATCCTGCACCATAAACAAGGGCAGGAGCGGCTTTGGTGTTACATCGATGACAAGGTGTCCAACGCCTATATGCAGAAATCCTTTCAGGCAGGAAGATGAACTTGGAGGTTTGAATGAAGGACGTTAATAATATTGCTCATCTTCGGGACGCTTTTAAAAATTTTGAACCGACAGCTTATCTATTTCCAACCATGAGATGCAATTTAAAATGTCAGATGTGCTATTCCGGTTCTCCGTATTTTATTCCGACAGGGGATGAGTTGACGGGGGATGATTATTGTAACTTGGTTGACTGCTTGGTGGATTCGGGCTTCACTCGGTTCGATATCTCTGGCGGGGAGCCTTTGCTGAGGCCAGAGCTGATTGTCCGACTGGCTGAAAAAATCAATGCGAATCATGCCAGATTGCAGTTAGTTACCAATGGTACTTTGCTAAACACTGTTTTATCAAAATATTCCCTGAAACCCGAGTATTTTGATTTTATCGCAGTATCCCTAGATTCTTCGGATGAGAAAACCTATAACCACATACGCGGAGGCCGTGTCTACCAATCTGTGGTATCCGGAATCAGGGAATTGGTTGCACAAGGTTTTCACGTTGGCTTAAATGTGGTGTGTATGGACGAAAACAAATATCAGATTGGACATCTGCTTCATACTGCCGAACAATTAGGCGTGTGCTTTGTACACTTGCTGCGTAACCGGCAGCTGTCGCCGTATGTTGATACACACAATCCTTCTTTTCGGCAGGACTGGTTGAACCTTTATGAACAGCTTCCGTCAGAGCTGTCTGAAGTTCCTGACAGCTTATTGGTTCTCGTAACCCTCCCCCCATATATCCATCATAATTTTACAAACAAGCTGCGAGCCCATTTTAGGGGGAAAGGAAATATCCTTATACTTACGGATTGTATAGGCGGTTGTGGTGCATTTAATCAAAATATCGCTATAACGTCTTCCGGTGATGTAACAGGATGTGTCGCTATGATTAACGAACCGGAGCTCTGGCTGGGAAATATTACCCAAACTCAATTATCGGTGTTACTCGAGCAAAACAGAACATGGTGTGATGCTTTCGGACGGCGTAGCAGTGATTTGAACATAACTCCTGTATGTGGCTCGTGTTTTTCCTTCCGCTATTGCAAGGGCGGATGTCCGATGATGGCTCAAAAAGTCTTTTCTGACTGGCGTGAATGTGATATAAGCTGTAATGCAGTTTATGATAGTTATAACTCGTCAAGGAAAGCGTGATGACGAATGGAAAGCTGTAACTTATTAATGATTTCTATTATGGAAAGCAAGTATATAAACCTGGGAATTTCCCAGCTTACAGGCTACCTGCGAAATCGGGGATTTACTGTTGATATGTTGTTTTTTCATGATGGTGAAAGTAATGAATATATTATGTCCCAGATTGGATGCAGGCACACCCATTATGCATTTTCTGTTTCACAGACAAACTTTTCTCGTATCGTAAAATTCGTAAAAAATATAAAAGCCCGGGATATAAATGCCATAGTAATATTCGGCGGTCCTTTTTCCTCTATGTATTATGAGGATATTAGTAAAGATGTTCCTGAGGTTGACTATTTTGTATTGGGTGACGGCGAAATCCCCACAGAATACCTTCTTTCCGGCGGCCAGATAGAAGGATACCCATATATTTATTCGCCGAAGCACTCATCTTCAAGTTACCAACAATACCACAATGAAGATATAAGTTGGGATATTGCGGATGATTATTTTTTATCGGACGGGAAGAAAAGACATATCCATTCTATTATTTCAAAAAACAATGTATGTTCGGGTTCCTGCACATTCTGCTGTATTGAGAAATCGAGCCGCATTGTGTATAAACCAGTGGATATAATCCTTACGGAAATTTTAAAATACAATAATTCATATGGAGTCTCCCATTTTTATTTTATTGATAACGATCTCTTCGATCCCGGCAATGAAACAGCAAAGGAAAGAATCGCTGAGTTATGTGACAAACTGATTAAGCTAGGACGGGATCTTCATTTCTATTGTTCTGCAAAAGCAACAGTATTTCGGGATACACAGAGTGACCATACTCTACTTGAGAAAATGTATCTGGCGGGATTCGATTCGGTATTTTTTGGAATTGAGGCGGCAAACGATGATGATCTGAAGCTTTATAATAAAAAAAATCGGGTAACTGACAATTATCTTTCGCTACAACTGCTGAGAGAACATAAAATTCATCCAGATATCGGTTTCATTTGTTTTAACCCATATAGCACCCTGTCCAGGATCAAAGAAAATTTTAAGTTCCTCATAGACGCGCAGATCGAGGATATCACGCATTACACGCAGTCATTTTTGGAAATTTACAAAGGGAGTCCCTTTTATACATTGGCAGTCAAACAACAGTTATTGAATAAACAGTACAACTATATGCATCTAGACGAATACCGTTTTGTCTCTGAAGACGCTGAAAAAATTACACAAATTGTCTTGTTTTTAAAGGAGAAGTTTAAAAACAACAAAGATTTTTTAACAGAGGATGGCTGGGCTCGGTTTGCCGTGTTTTTTAATGGATTGCGGCGGCATAACAAAGATCTTGAAGTGTATGTCGACGAATTTGATAATCTGAAGCAAAAGTATATTGATCTTTTACGTTCATACTTTAGTAAACTTTATTTGGATGGCGATATTCAATACTGCAGATATAGCTACAATGATTTTTTAAAGGAATACAGAAGAAATAAAAAGGAAATGCATCAATTGAGAACCCGGATTATTCTATCAAACATCAGAAGTAGCAAAGCGGCGCCAATAATATCCTACCCTTAATGGATATAGTACAATACGAAGTCATGAGGGAAAACGAATGGAAAAAGAAAAAAACATGGCTAGTGCCTATGAAAAGACAGTAGATATAATCGATCATTCTAAGGATATGCCCGCTGAGGAAGCAATAGATGCTCTTATAAGGTGTGTCAAAGCAGGGTATAATTTGGCCTTTGAGAAAGCAATACACGCACTGGCAGATATCGACCACCCTTCGGTGGTTCCAGCATTAATCCGTCTGTATGATTGGTTTCAAGCGGATTCACGCAAACGTGACCGCAGCTGTGATGCGCGTACTGCGATTGTGGAGGCGCTTGGCTGTACCGGTTCCACTCAATCAATAAGCTTACTGAAAAAGGCCGCACGCACTGTCGAGCGGGCGAAACTGGGGCCAAGGATTGAAGATGCAGCCATCAGTTTAAGGGCGGCTGCCGCAATTGCTTTAGCAAAGGTTGACCCCGACTGCTTGTATGAATTGGCTGTTTTGCTTTTCGATGAAAAGCCAGACGTACCGGTGAGTACGGCCAACAGACCATATGAGAAATCCCCGGTCAGAAGGGCGGCAGCACAGGCAATTGGTATTTTGGGAGATGCCGGCGGGATGGCACTGCTGGCTGTTAAGCTCAGATTTCCAAACGGGGAAGTACCGGACGTGATCGCCGAATGTCTCGAGGCCCTGATTTCTATGCGTCCGCCTTATTTGATTGAAGTAGTAAAACCGTACCTGATGGGCTTTGATCATAATCTTTCTGCAATCGCAGCAATTTCACTGTCTGAAAGCCTTGGTTTTGAGGTTATTGATCTTTTATACGAGACCTTGGAGCATGTATCTGACGGTACAAAAGAATCAATTCTTGTGGCTATCTGTATGGCGGCAAAAGGTCATAGGATAAAGGAAATATTGCTTAATTTTCTTGACCATCCCAATGAGTTTGTTCGTCTTGGTGCAGTCAAACAGATTAAAAATCACTTGGATGATGAGGTGCTCAGGAAATTACGGCAAATGCGTGATACCGATCCAGAAATATCCGTCAGACTCGAAGCTGCACTGGATTAAATTAATTATATACAGGAGATAAAATATTATGAATCAAAATAAGATGGAACTAAGGATGGAAAATGGAGAAAATACAGGGACTGATCCACTTGAAAACGGTCCGAATATTCAACAGCAGGTACTAGCGGTCGCATCAAAAAATTTAAATATAGAAAGCCTGTCCGTTGAAACAAATTTACTGGATTTGAAAATTGATTCGATTTCATTTATTAAGACCGTCGTTGCACTGGAAGAAGAATTTGATATTGCGTTTGAAGATGATTATTTATATATTGAGGCCCTTCCGACAATTGACGCAATGATCCGGTACATCTCATCTAATTTGTAATATTTAA
>OKWJ01001995.1_pt1 | contig 12031 bp, 8 predicted proteins | sample 1607121 | NCBI WGS metagenome assembly OKWJ01 (sample SAMN04414080, study PRJEB24778) | human gut metagenome | material: faecal | host: Homo sapiens | reverse complement strand
CGTTTCATCGACTGGATGGGCACCAAGAAAGGTTATCTGTGGGCCATCGGCGTCTGGTCGCTGGGCGCCTGTCTGCACGCTCTCTGCGGCGTGGCCACCGAGGCGTGGGTAGGGCTTCCCAATGCCGCCGCGCTGCGCGCCGTCGAGGCCGGGTCGGCCCTGGCCGCGACCATCGCCATGGTCAGCATGTATTTCTTCATCGCCGCGCGCTGCATCCTCGCCCTGGGCGAGGCGGGCAACTTCCCGGCAGCCATCAAGGTGACCGCCGAGTACTTCCCCAAGAAGGACCGCGCCTACGCCACCTCGATCTTCAATGCCGGCGCTTCGATCGGCGCGCTGTTCGCCCCGCTGACCATTCCGCTGCTGGCGAAGGCCTGGGGCTGGGAGATGGCCTTCATCGTGATCGGCGCCCTGGGCTTCGTCTGGATGGGCTTCTGGGTCTTCATGTACAAGAAACCCTCGGACCACCCGAAGGTGAATACCGCCGAGCTGGAGTATATCGAGCAGGACCAGCACGAAGTGGTCGACGGCGAGACGGTCGGCAAGGAGCAGGAGGGCGAGAAGATCTCGTTCTGGAGAACGCTCTCGTTCAAACAGACGTGGGCCTTCGCCTTCGGCAAGTTTATGACCGACGGCGTGTGGTGGTTCTTCCTCTTCTGGACCCCCTCGTACCTCAATTCGCAGTTCGGGATCAAGATGTCCGAAGGGCTGGGCGTGGCGCTGATCTTCACGCTTTATGCCATCACGATGCTGTCGATCTACGGCGGCAAGCTTCCGACGATCATCATCAACAAGACGGGGCTGAACCCCTATGCGGCACGCATGCGCGCCATGCTGATCTTCGCGTTCATTCCGCTGCTGGTGCTGCTGGCGCAGCCCATGGGCACGATCTCGCCGTGGTTCCCGATCATCCTGATCGGTCTGGGCGGCGCGGCGCACCAGTCGTGGTCGGCCAATATCTTCTCGACCATCGGCGACATGTTCCCCAAGTCGGCGATCGCCACCGTGACGGGCATCGGCGGCATGGCCGGCGGCGTAGGCTCGATGATCCTGCAATGGTTCGCCGGCTGGCTGTTCGTATATGCCGACGAAACGGCGATGCAGTTCATGGGTTTCGAGGGTAAGCCCGCCGGATATTTCGTCGTCTTCTGCATCTGCGCCGTGGCTTACCTCATCGGCTGGATCGTGATGAAGACGCTGGTTCCGAAATACAAACCGATTGTATTGGATTAACTTAAAAACCGGACATACAATGATCAAGCAACTGAACAAGTCGACCGTCGAAACGGTCGGCCGTCCCGTTCGCATCCTGCAATTCGGCGAAGGCAACTTCTTGAGAGCCTTCGTGGACTGGCAGATCGACATCGCCAACGAGAAGGGCGTCATGGATGCAGGCGTGGCCGTTTGCCAGCCGATCATCGACCCCGAGCGCAAGGTGCTGGGGATGATCGACCTGATGCACCGGCAGGACAACATGTACCACGTCTATCTGGAGGGCATCGAGAACAAACGGCCCAAGAAGGACGTGCGGCTGGTGAAGAGCATCATGGATTCGTTCAATCCCTATGTGGACTATGCGAAATACGAGGCGTATTTCCTCTCGCCGGAGCTGAAGATCACCATTTCGAACACCACCGAGGCGGGCATCCGCTACGAGGAGGGCGACGATCTGACGGCCTGTCCGCCGAAGTCGTACCCCGCCAAGATGACGGCGCTGCTGTACAAGCGGTTCAAACATTTCAACGGCGACCCGACCAAGGGCCTTTGCATCATCTGCTGCGAGCTGATCGAGAACAACGGCTCGACGCTCCACGAATACGTCATCAGACATGCCGAATACCACAAGCTCGGGCAGGATTTCATCGACTGGGTCGAAAACAGCTGCCACTTCTGCGACACGCTCGTGGACCGCATCGTCCCGGGTTTCCCGCGCGAGCAGATCGGCGAGATCAGGGAGGAGATCGGCTATGACGACAACCTCGTGGTGAAGGCCGAGCTGTACCACCTGTGGGCCATCGGCGGCCCGGGCTACAAGGAGGTGATGAAGGAACTGCCGCTGGACAAGGCGGGGTTGCACGTCGTTTTCATGCCCTCGATCAAGCAGTTCCGCGACAAGAAGGTCCGCATCCTGAACGGGTCGCACACGGGCATGGTGCCCATCGCCCTGCAAATGGGCTGCGAGACGGTGATGGACGCTTTCAATACGCCCGACATCGAGCGGTTCGTCAACGACATGGTTGCCGAGGAGGTGATCCCGATGATCGACGAGGACCGGGACGAGCTGAAGAAGTTCGCCGCCGGGATTCTGGAGCGTTTCTACAACCCCTTCATCAAGCACATGCTCCGATCCATTTCGCTCAACTCGCTTTCGAAATGGGAGGCGCGCAACTATCCGACCGTGCGCGACAACTGGTTCAAGGCGCAGCGGCTGGCCGAACGCGAAGCATTCACGTTCGCCGCGCTGATGACCCTCTACGGGCCGAACAGCGGTTTCGAACCCGACGACACGAGGGAGTTCGTGGACTACATCCGCGCCAACTGGGATTCGGCCGACATGGAGGCTACGATCGCGAAGATCGTGAAGGAGAGCGGCATCTTCACCGTCGATTTCTCGGAGGTTCCGGGCTTCATCGGGACCGTTGCGGGCTATGTCCGCGACATCGAGACGCTGGGCATGAAAGATGCCTTGAAGAAGTTTTTAGGAGCGTAACCAGTCAGCTGTTCCGGTGCGGCGTTTCGGACGGTTCGTGGCACGGCCTCCGGTCGTGTTCACAAGTCCGACCCACCCCCGAACCTCCCCCCCCCGCCTCGGCGGGAGCTTTGCGGGACCCGGACATGCGGCTTATTTTATTGATATGAAACGGTTTCTGAAAATCAACGCTGCGGACAATGTCGCCGTCGCACTGGCCGACGACCTGCACGAGGGCGAGACGCTCAATGTCGAGGGCGTCGCCGTGACGCTCCGCGAGGACGTTGCGCGCGGCCATAAGTTCGCCCTGCGCGACATCGCCGCGGGCGAGAACGTCGTGAAGTACGGCTATCCCATCGGTCACGCCACGCAGGACGTGCCGCAGGGCGGGTGGATTCACACGCACAACCTGAAAACCAACCTCCGCGACGACCTCGAATACACCTATGTCCCCAAGGTTTACGATGTCGGGTGCCCGAAGCGCGACGTGCGGGTGATGGGTTACCTGCGCGGGAACGATACGATGGGCATTCGCAACGAGTTGTGGATCGTGCCCTCGGTGGGGTGCGTCAACGGGCAGGCGCAGGCCATCGCGGAGCGTGTGAAGCGCGAGTGCGACTGCTCGCACCTCGACGACGTGCGGGTCTACACCCACAATTACGGTTGTTCGCAGCTGGGCGACGACCACGCCAATACGCAGCGGGCGCTGGCCGCGCTGGTGCGTCACCCCAATGCGGGCGCCGTGCTGGTGCTGGGCCTCGGGTGCGAGAACAACCAGGTGTCGGCCCTGAAAGAGGTGATCGGCCAATGGGACGACGAGCGGGTGAAGTTCCTCGTCGCCCAGGAGGTCGAGGACGAGATCGAGGCGGGATTCGAAATCTGCTGCGGGCTGGTGGAAAAGACCAAAGCCGATAAGCGTCAGCCGCTTCCGCTCGCTTACCTCAAGGTGGGCTTGAAGTGCGGCGGCTCGGACGGTTTCTCGGGCATCACGGCCAATCCGCTGGTGGGGCTGTTTTCCGACTGGCTGATCGCGCAGGGCGGCACGACGGTGCTGACGGAGGTTCCCGAGATGTTCGGCGCCGAGACGATCCTGATGGACCGCGCCGCAGACCGCCGGGTTTTCGACGGAACGGTCTCGCTGATCAACGATTTCAAACGCTATTTCCGCCGGTTCGACCAGCCGATTTATGAAAATCCCTCGCCGGGCAACAAGAAGGGCGGCATCACGACCCTTGAGGAGAAATCGCTCGGCTGCGTGCAGAAGGGCGGGGCGCAGCCCGTCGTCGACGTGCTGACCTACGCACAGCCCGTCACGAAGCCGGGATTGAACCTCTTGCAGGCTCCGGGCAACGACCTGGTGGCCGCTTCGGCGCTGGCTCTCTCGGGCTGCCAGCTGGTGCTCTTCACCACGGGACGCGGCACGCCTTTCGGGTCGTTCGTGCCCACGATGAAGATTTCGACCAACACGCAGCTCGCGGAGTTCAAGGCCAACTGGATCGACTTCAACGCCGGCACGCTGGTCGAGGACGAGGAGCCGCAGGCCGTGCTGGAGCGTTTCATCGGCAAGGTGCTGGCCACGGCCGGCGGCGAGCGTCTCAAGCACGAGGAGACGGGTTTCAAGGAGATCGCCATCTTCAAGACGGGGGTGACGTTGTAGCGTGTAATTGCGTTCACCGAACCTATGATGAAATCCGCTGTAATCATAACGATCCTTCTCCTGTCCTCGTTCGTCGCCTCGGCAGAGACGGTCTATACCGTCGACTGCAACGGCGGCGGGGATTTCCGGACCATTCAGGCGTGTTTCGACGCCCTGCCGTCGAAGCCTGCGGAGTGGCGCACGGTGCGGATTATGCCCGGCGTCTATCGCGAGAAGGTGACGCTCGACGTCTATAAGGACAAGGTCCGGATTCTGGGCGATGAAATGGCTGAAACCCGCATCGTCTGGGGCGACTATGCCGGCAAAGTCGTCGACGGCCGCGAGCTGACCACCTACGACAGCTATACGATGTCCGTTCAGGCCGACGATGTTTATCTGGATTGCCTGACCGTCGAGAACGATGCCGGAAGGGTAGGGCAGGCCGTGGCGCTCGAAACCCGCGGCGACCGCATCCATCTGTATCATTGTGCGCTCATCGGCGATCAGGACACCTTCTTTGCTCGCAGCTACGTTTCGCGCGTACATGTCGAGAATTGTTATATCGAGGGAACCACCGACTTCATTTTCGGCCCTTCGATCGTGCTGTTCGAGTGTTCGACGATCCATTGCAAGGCCGATAGTTTCATCACGGCCGCTTCGACCACCGAGCGCAACGAATACGGATTCGTCTTCTCCTGCTGCCGTGTGACGGCGGCCGAAGGGGTGACGCGGGTTTACCTCGGGCGTCCGTGGAAATCGACGGCCCGCACCGTGTGGCTGGAGTGCGAATTTCCCGCGGCGATCCGTCCCGAGGGGTGGCGCGACTGGCACGACGCGGCCCGTAAAGGCGATGTGTACTATGCCGAATGGCGTTGCGAAGGACCCGGCGCCGACCGTTCGGGCCGCGTGGCGTGGTCGCGGGAGCTGACCGATGCCGAGGCCGACGTTTACGACAACCGGTGCATTTTTGCCAAAAAGACCGGCTCCGAGCAGTTCCGCGACGACTGGGATGGCTTCGCGGAATAGACGGTCCGGAAGGTCTCGTTTTTACGGTTTCGCCCCTGCCGGAAGCATCTCCGGCGGGGGCGGTTTCCTTTTCGGAGGCTTGTCCGGCGCTCGTTCCGTGCCGGCGGGCGGTTGTCCGGGTCCTATGCGATCTTGTCGTAGATGGTTTTCAGCCGGCGGGTCATAAAGAACTGGATCACTCCGCGCAGGAACATGTAGAGCGTGAAGGCCAGCCATAGGGCATTGTTGCCGATCAGCGGGTAGCAGGCGTAGTAAATGGCGAAATAGGCCGCCGTGGCCCAGAACATCGAGTCGCGCATGACGCGCGTTTCGGTGGCTCCGACCATGATGCCGTCCATGATGAAGGGCATGGCCGAGGCGATCGGGATGAGGATGATCCAGACGATGTAGCGTCCCGCCAGTTCCTCGATCACCCCGGCGTTGGGCGCCGAGTGGTCTACGAACACGCCCACCAGGTCGCGCCACCAGACGAGATAAATCCCCACGAAGGCCACCGATACGAGCGTTCCCCAGGCGATGCACCTCCGCAGGCAGTCGCGCAGCGACACGCTGTCGCGCGCCCCGATGAAGCGTCCCGTGAGCGCCTCGGCGGCGTAGGCGAAGCCGTCGTTCATGTAGGAAAAGAGCGTGAAGAGTTGCAGCAGCAGGGTGTTCACGGCCAGCAGCGCGGGGTCGTCCATGCGTGCCGACGCCCCGGTGAAGAAGGTGTAGACCGCGACGATGCAGAACGTGCGCAGGATGATGTCGCGGTTGATGATGAAGAACGTCTTCAGCGGTTTGAGGTCCAGCACCTCCGACCAGTCGATCCCGGTGAGGATCGGACGGTATTTGGCGGCGAGCAGCAGCGCCGAGAGCGCCACGCCGGTCCATTGGGCGATCACCGAGGCGTAGGCGATGCCCACGATGCCCATATCCATCCCGAAGGCGAACCAGAGGCTGCAAAGGATGTGCACGATGTTGACCGTGACGGCCGTCAGCATGGGGAATATGGCGTTCTGCATCCCCGTGAACCAGCCGTTGAACCCGAAGAGCACGATGCCCGCCGGCACGGCCCAGATGCGGGCGTAGAAGTAGTCGCGGGTCATTTCGCTGCCGTTCATGGCCCAGAGGGCCAGTTCTCCCACGGGGTATTGGAGCAGGATCATCAGCACACCCATCACCGCCGACATCGACAGCGCGCGGGCCAGCATGTTGGTGCACTCGCGGAAGTCGCCCGCGCCGAACGCCTGGGCCGTCAGCCCGCTGGTTCCCATGCGCACGAACGAGCAGTTCCAGTAGATGAAGTTGAAGATCGAGACGCCGATGGCCAGCGCGCCGATCGTGGTGGCGGAGTCGGCTCCCCAGTGTCCGGCGATGGCGGTCGATACGATGCCCATGAGCGGCACGGTGATGTTCGAGACGATATTGGGGAGCGCGATGCGCAGTATTTCGCGGTTCATGTTCATAACGCAGGATCGGGTGTCGCAACCGATGCCGGGCGGCGCGGGGCTTCTGCCGGAATGCCGCCGGTCGTCGGGGAGTTATTTTTCGGCAAAGATACGGCAAAAGCAGGCGTTTTGTCGCCTTCCGGCGCAATTATTCCCAAAACGGTTGAAATCGGGCACGTTATGTGTTATAATCCGGAAAAATGGATTACCTTTGCCGGGTGGAAACCGGCTCGGACGGGCTGCGTCCGGTATCACGCGCGTGAACCCGGTCGGCACGTTCCGGTCCCTGCCCCCGATAATTTATTAGACGAATAGAAAATGAAAGATCCTAAAAACGACTCGACCCCGGTGCTCGAACGCTTCGGACGCGACAAACGCAAGCGCACCGTAGTGGCTACGGCGGAGCGTGTCGAGCGTCGCCCGCGTTTGCAGCGTGATGCCGCCGATTCGGAGCAACCCTCCTTTGAAAACAGGCCCGAACGCCGGGCTTCGTATAACCCCCATTTCACGGCCGACAACCGTCCGGTCTTCGAGAAGCCGCACTACGGCGACAAATCCCGCGGGGAGGGCGACCGCCCGCGCCATTCGTATGACGACCGCCCGCGTCCCTATGGCGACCGTCCGCGTCAGTACGACGATAAGCCGCGTTCGTATGGCGACCGTCAGCGTCAGGACGACGACCGTCCGCGGCGTTCCTTCGGCGACAAACCCCGCTACGACGGTGACCGTCACCGCAGCGACGAGGAGCGTCCGCGCCGCAGTTACGGCGACAAGCCGGCCTACGGCGAGAAGAAATTCGGACCCAAGAAGTTCGGCGACAAGCCCTACGGCGAGAAGAAGTTCGGCGAGAAAAAATTCGGGGATAAGAAATTCGGCGACCGGAAGTTCGTCGACAAACCGTTCAAGCCTGCCTATAAGAAACACGACGACAAACCGGCGTCGTATCCGAAATTCAATCCCGAGAAGCAGACGGGCGAGATGCGCCTGAACCGCTTCATCGCCCAGTCGGGCATCTGCTCGCGCCGCGAGGCCGACGATTTCATCACGGCGGGCGTCGTTTCGGTCAACGGCAAGATCGTCACCGAACTGGGAACCAAGGTGCTGCCGACCGACGAAGTGCGGTTCAACGACGAGCCGGTGCAGGGCGAGAAGAAGGTCTACCTGGTGCTGAACAAGCCCAAGGGCTACGTCACTTCGCTCGATGATCCCCATGCCGGAAAGACGGTCATGGAGCTGGTCTCGGGCGCCTGCACGGAGCGCATCTACCCGGTGGGACGCCTCGACAAGAACAGCCTCGGGTTGCTGTTGTTCACCAACGACGGCGACCTTACGAAGCAGTTGACGCACCCTTCCTACAAGAAGAAGAAAATCTACCAGGTGACGCTCGACAAACCTCTGACGCGCGCCGACATGGACCGCATCGCCGAGGGCGTCACGCTCGAAGACGGCGAGATCTTCGCCGACGAGATTTCCTACGTCAAGGAGAACAAGCAGGAGGTGGGCATCGAGATCCACTCGGGCCGCAACCGCATCGTGCGCCGTATTTTCGAGTTCCTGGGGTACACCGTGACCAAACTCGACCGCGTTTACTATGCGGGTCTCACGAAGAAGAACCTCAAGCGCGGAGCGTGGCGGTTCCTGACCCGCGAGGAGGTGGAGCGGCTGAAGTCCGGGCAGTATGAATAGGAAGTCCGGGCTGTATGCATAAATGAAAAGAGCGATTCGTGAGAATCGCTCTTTTCATTTCATTTAATGCGTGTCCCGATACCAGTTCGTCATCCGGTTTTCGGCGACGTACTTCGTCGAAGGCTCGCTCACGGAGACGCCCGTATAGAAATGCACGGGGTTCGACCCGTTGTTGTATTGGGAATAGAACTGCTTCGTGTACAGACGGCTTTCGGGGGGAAATGCCCGGTCGAGTTGCGTCGTGAATTCCTTGACGAGCGCCGGGTCGCCGCAGCTCAATTCGACGTAATGCCCCAAGTCGTAGAAAAGGTGTGTCATCAGTCCCTCGTAGTACTGGAGCTGCGAGAGTTCGAACGGCTGTTTGCCTTTTTCGTTGATGCGGCGCATCACCTCCGCCAGCGCGTCCAGCTGCGACGTGACGGCCAGTGAGATGCAGCCCGACTGCTCTTTCCAGGTCGTGCTCTGGTATTCGTTTTCGTAGAGGTTCCAGAACTCCCGGCAGGTTTCCGCGAGCCGGTCCGCGACCGGTCCCGTTTCGAACAGGTGGGGGACGATCCGGTCGTAGGGGAATCCGTCGCCCATGACCTCGCAGGGCGACGCCACGATGTAGCCGATGACCGAACGCAGGTCGTAGAGCGTTTCGATGTTGGCCATGAAGCAGTCGTCGAAGATCAGGTAGTCGAAACGGAACTGCTGCGCTTCGAGCGCCTCCTTCAGCTCCGTGATGTTCAGTTCGTAGCCCTTGTCGCCGAACGAACGGGTCTGCTTGGCTCCCGGGGGCGCGGCCCATAGGTCGTCCTCGGCGGAACGCCGCATCGAGTAGGAGAGCGAGCCGCTGGCGACCGGAATCCACGCCTTGCCGTGGCAGCCGATGATCAGCCCGTAGTTTTGGGCCGGAGCCAGCTCCGCGGCATCGGCGAACAGCTGCCGCACCTTTTCGGGGTTTCCGGCGTTGAAGCCGTCGTAGGTTTTGAGCGTCGTTCGTTCGCACCGTTCCGTCGCCGGGTCGTAACGGATCTCCTGCAGGACGGCCGACGAATGTTTCTCGGGCTGGTAGCAGACCAGAATGCGCCCGTCGCCCGGGATTTGGTTCGTCACGGCCGCACTGACGCCCTCGATGTTGCGCTCGTAATAGTTGATCAGGCCTCGTCCGGGCATGTACAGCAGAAGGGTCTGTGTCGCCACGGCGGGCCGTTGGTAGACCTCGACCGGATAGCCGTCCTTGTTGGCGGGGTGGCGGACGGTTATCGTGCCCAGCTTCCGGCGCGCCTTGGCGGAGTTGGGTTCGGAGGCGGTCACCGTGACCGTCGTCTCCCCGCGGGCGCCGCCGTCCGGCGTCACGGCGAATCCCTCGCCGGTATACGACAGCGTCCACGGTTCTTCGGCCGACACGGTGAACGTCGTTCCGGACGAAGCGTCGCCCGGGAGGTGAATCTCTCCCGTCGAGACCTCGATTCGCGGCTCGCGGTCTTTTTCGCAGGCCGCGAGCGTCAGCAGCAGGGCGAGGCAGAGCGTATGCCGGAGAATGCGGATCATTTATAGGTGCGGGGTTTGAGGTTGTTGAACTGCCACGTGCGGTCGCGCTGGTAGGTGTAACCCTCGGGTTTGTTCCAGTAGACGCGGCTGAAATCGAAATAGAATCCCTTGCGCTTCTTGCCCTCGACCACATAGGGAACGACCAGCGGCACGAACTCCACCGTGCGGCTGACGATGCGCGCCTTGCCGAACGAAAGCCCTTCGGCGGCCAGCACGTCGAGCGCGTGGTCGAACATCAGCACATGGCGCGGGGTCTTCTGCGTGAATCCGTCGCCCGAGCCGAGGATCGTGCGGATGACGCCGTTCATGCGGTCCGACCAGGCTTTTTCCTGCTCCTTGTCGCCCAGCGCACCGTAGGCGAACGACATGAGGTTGAGGATTTTGGGGCTGAACGGATCGCGTTTCAGGGCGTCGTTTCCCACCGAGACCATCGTTTCCAGCGTGGCCCTGTCGGGTTTGTCGGGGTCGATGCCCGAGGCCAGCATCAGCATTTTGTCCAGATCGGGGTTCACGGCCAGCGGCTTGTATTCGTCGCGGTAGGCGTATCCGTAGTAGAGGTAGTGGTAATCCTCGTCGGTCAGCGTCTCGTCGCCCGCGTTGTAGCGCATCATCAGCGCGGGGTAGTAGAACGCGGACTGGGCGTCCATCGTCCGGTCGAGGATCATGTCCTCGTCGGGGACTCCGGCGGCGGCCAGCGCCGGAACCAGCAGTGAGAGAAGCAGCAATCGTTTCATAGCGGTCGTTTCCGGTACAAACGCAAAATCAGCGCAAATCGTATCTGGCGATCAGCTCTTCGAACTTCGCGCGGAGTTTTCCCGATCCGGCGACCAGCGGCAGGCGCATCGTGTCGCCGATGCGTCCCATCACCGAGAGGGCGCACTTCACGCCCACGGGGTTGCCCTCCTCGAAGAGCGCGTGCACGGCTTCGTCCAGCGCGGCATAAGCCTTTTCCGCCGCGTCGAAGTCGCCCGCCTTGGCATGGTTCACGCACTCCATGAACCGCTGCGGAAAGGCGTTCGCCGCCACGGAGATCACGCCGTCGCCTCCGCGGCGCATCAGCTCGATGGCCATGCCGTCGTCGCCCGACAGCACGAGAAATCCCTCGGGACGGTTGTCCAGGATGCGCTGCATCTGCCCGATGTCGCCCGACGCCTCCTTGATGCCGATGACGTTGCGGAAGTCGGCGGCGCAGCGGAGCGTGGTCTCGGCGGTCATGTTGACGCCCGAGCGGCCCGGGATGTTGTAGAGGATCACCGGCAGGGGCGAATGCTCCGAGACGGTGCGGAAATGCTGGTAGAGCCCCTCCTGCGAAGGTTTGTTGTAATAGGGCGTCACGCTCAAAATGGCGTCGGCGCCCCGCAGGTCAAATTCGCGCAGCTGGTCCAGCACCTCCGAGGTGGAGTTGCCGCCGCAGCCCATCACTAGCGGCACGCGGCCTGCGATCTGGTTGGTGATGAACATGGCGATCACGGCGCGTTCGGGCATGTAGAGCGTGGGGGTCTCGGCCGTGGTGCCGAGTGCGACGATGTAGTCCACGCCGCCGTCGATCACGTAGTCGATCATGCGGGCCAGCGCCTTGTAGTCGACGCGGCCGTCTGCCGTGAAAGGGGTGATCATCGCGGCGCCCACGCCGGAAAGTTTGTGTCGTAGCATAATGTCTCTGATTGTCGTTTTATCTGTTGTCGTTTTGCGTCAGTCCTCAAAGCAGGCGTCTTGCGCCTGTCAGAATAATTCCTGTTGTGCGGCCTTTTCCACCGGGCCTCCGCCTTCGATCATGGCGATGAACTCCTCCTCGGAGATGATCCTTACACCCAGCTTCTCGGCCTTCTTCAGCTTCGCCGGGCCCATCTTGTCGCCCGCCACGAGGTAGTCGACGCTGCCCGACACCGCCGCGAGGTTCCGGCCCCCGTGCAGTTCGATCAGCTCCTTCATTTCGTCGCGGCTCCGCGTGAACTTGCCCGAGACCACGAAACTCCGGCCCGCCAGCGCCTCCGACGCCAGGCGGCGCGCCTCGGCTTCGAATTGCAGCCC
>OKWJ01001992.1_pt1 | contig 12046 bp, 9 predicted proteins | sample 1607121 | NCBI WGS metagenome assembly OKWJ01 (sample SAMN04414080, study PRJEB24778) | human gut metagenome | material: faecal | host: Homo sapiens | reverse complement strand
GGGTAATTCCTTACTGGCTGTAAGGGGTATTAACCATAAATATATTGTAGTAGAAGGAGGTGCTTTTTTGCAAAAGTGGCCCTTCATTTTGCTAAAAATGTCATTTTTATTGAAATGTGTGCATTTATGCGATAAATTAGCAAGGCAAGTGTTTTGCATCAGCCGGAAATGTCGGATAAAATGAAAAAACTTCTCGGTGAAAAATAAATCAAATATTTTGTCAGATTTTCTTCGTTTGGAACGTTATAGTAAGTAGATGCTTCAAACGGAGATGATTTTGACCGTTTAGGGACGAAAAACGACCATTCGTGCCGGTTTTGTTTTTTACGGATGATTATATGCTATGATAAGTGAGCAAGGGAGGTGACAGAATGTATTCGGATATGATTTACAGAGTAATGTTTGAAAAAAGCGTTCTTTTCATATGGTAGTGGAATACCGAAAAGAACGCATACATAAAGTAACAAATTAATTATATCATACAGCTAGAATATTGTAAAGAAAAAAAGAGAACGTGTAAAATGAAAAAAATACACAGTATTGTGCTTTCGGATAGTATTTGTTCGATAGAAGACAATACATTTGCGGGGTTATATTCATTGGAGAAAATAAATTGCCCCAAAGCCTTGAAAAAATCGGTGCTGGTGCCTTTGAACTGTGTTCAGGACTTACAAAGTTTAATATAGAAAAAAATGTGTCGGAGATTGGTTTGGGGGCTTTTGGTAATTGCGAAAAGCTTAGTGAAATTTATGTGAATGCTGATAATGATAAATATTGTGAGCAGGGTGGACTTGTTATTGATAAAAAACAAAAACAGGCAGTTTTTGCTATTCCCGGAAGAGAAAAGATTATGATTTCGAATGGTTTCGAGTCATTACGAAAGGGGTGCTTTGCCACTTGCAGAGTTAAGGAAATTGATTTAAAAAGTGATAATGTGGTGTTTGCTAAAAAGGCATTGGCTGTAGGAGTAGTAAATGGAAATACGGCTGTGATACCAGAGGAAATTGAGGAACTAAATCAGGATTCTGTATTGATAGGGCAGAATATTAGCAAGGTTACAATGCCATCTAGTTTGAAATGCCTGCGGGGAGTGTGGCTTGATATGGTACCTGTTGGGCAAAAGATTTATGTCCCAAGGCAGTCAATTAAATTGTATAAGAAATGGATGAAACAGAATGGAGAGAAAAGCAAAATAATTTATTAATAGGTTTGCAACTAATTCGACATTTCAATCGTATTATTTACAAAGAGATGGCGAATGAAGAAGGGAGGTGACAGAATATTGTAAACTAGAGAAAATGCTAACACAAAGCAAAGTAATATTTTAGGAGGTAAAGTATGAAAAAAATTGTATCAATTATTATGTTAACAGCACTTTTGTTTACGTCAATTACAAACGGCACAACAAGTAAAGCAATATCGCAATATAAGCGAATTACATCAGGGAACTATGAATATGCAGTTTTAGATGAAGCCAATAAAACCGCAACCGTGTTAAAGATTAAACCGACAAAAGAAGTGGTAATTCCGAAGATAATTGATGGATATTCCATTGTGCAGATTGGAATATGTTGGAATGAATATGATTACTATTTTAATGAGGAAAACGAATATCATTTTACAGATAGTGAGTATGCTGAATTTAAAAATTCTCGACATGTATTTTCGACAGATAGTAAGTCAGTAGAAAAGATTACGATTCCGGAGGGAGTAAAAAAAATAGGAGAATTTGCTTTTGCGAATACACCGAATTTAAAACAACTTAATTTGCCAAAAAGCCTAAAGTATATTTATGCTGAGAATTTTTTGGATGCTGCAAAATTAACGAAAATCGTATTCAAAGATTCAATTTGTGTTAGGAACGCGTTCGCTAATATTAAAAATGTAGTACTAAATGGCAATTTTGATAGTAATTTTTGGGAAGATTGCGTTACACCATCAAGAGACGGTATGCATGGGAAAATAAATCAATTAGAGGTTAAGGGGAAAAGAAATGTAACCATAAGTGTTGGTTCTAAAATTCAAAAAATAATTGTTTCAAAGTCAGTTAAGGATTTATATATATCTGGCAGCAATCTAGTGAAAAAACTGAATGTTAAGAGCAAGAAGACAAAGGTAAGCATTGACCCAAACTTAACATCAATTACTCGTACACAATTTGACATGGGAACCTATGCGAAAAAGAAATCAGGAAATTATACATGGGCAAAACCTTATTTTAAACTTGTGTGTAATGACGATGGCAATTATAAAAAGCAGATTTACTACCTTGTCAAATACAAGAAAAATGGTAAATCAAAGACGAAAACAGTGAAAAAGAATAAAATCAAGAAACTTGATTCCAGTTCAAAGATTCATGTATATGCAATCGTAAAAGTAAAAAAACAAAGAGTTCCGTATATGCCTTGATTTTTGCAGGGGATGGTGTTATTCTTATGTCAATATAGGTTGACTTAAGGATAAAGGAGGATTTGTATATGAGTAACGTAACAATTTCAGATGCCATCCGTTATATTGGAGTGGATGATAAAGACATTGATTTGTTTGAGAGCCAGTACATTGTGCCAAACGGCGTATCGTATAATTCTTACGTGATTTTGGATGAAAAAATTGTCGTAATGGATACGGTGGATGCCAGAAAAACTGATGAATGGCTGGAAAAATTAGAGAGAGAACTTGATGGAAAAACACCGGATTATCTTGTGATTTCCCACTTGGAGCCGGACCACAGCGGAAGCATTCAGGCAATTGCTGAAAAATATCCGCAGATGCAGTTTGTCAGCAATGCGAAAGTATTTGCGATGCTGCCACAGTTCTTTGAGATGGATGTAACAGACAAAAAAGTGGTTGTTGCTGAGGGAGATACCTTGTCTCTTGGTGCACACACACTTACGTTTGTGATGGCACCGATGGTTCACTGGCCGGAGGTTATGGTTTCTTATGAATCCACGGAAAAAGTTTTGTTCTCTGCCGATGCTTTTGGTAAGTTTGGTGCGCTGGATGCCGATGAAGACTGGGCTTGTGAAGCAAGAAGATATTACTTTAATATTGTAGGTAAATATGGTGCGCAGGCAGCCGCTTTGTTGAAAAAGGCAGCCGGCTTGGATATTCAGAAGATTTGTCCTCTTCATGGACCAATTCTTCAGGAAAACCTTGCCTATTATATTGGTAAATATCAAGTTTGGAGCAGCTACGAAGCAGAAGATGACGGCGTATTTGTCGCTTATGCATCTATTCATGGAAATACAGCAAAAGCAGCGAAAAAACTTGGTGAAGTGTTAGAAGCCAAAGGTGCAAAAAAAGTCGTTGTCAGTGATTTGTCGAGAGAAGATATGGCAGAGGCAATTGAGGATGCATTCCGCTATGATAAAATTGTAGTTGCCTGTGCAACATATGATGGCGGTCTGTTCCCGGTTATGCAGGATTTTTTGTACCACTTAGGTCACAAAAACTTCCAGAACAAGAAAGTTGCCTTTGTGGAAAATGGAAGCTGGGCACCGGTGGCAAACAGAAAAATGCGCGAAGCATTTGAGAAGATGAAAAATATGACACTCTGTGACAACATGGTTACAATTAAGTCAACCATGAAAGAGGCAGATGTCGCTCAGATGGAAGCGTTAGCAGATGAATTGTTAGCATAATTTGTAATTCAATATAAGAGAAGTAAAAAGGCAGTTTCAGGAAGGAAAATCCTTTCGTGAAACTGCTTTTTTTGTGAAAACGTTTTTATATATTATTCTTCTTCGGTTTCTTTGTCCTTATGAGCAAGCTCAGATACAATCTGAATTCCATTTACCTCTACTAAATCATTGATTTCAATCACTAAGCACGGAACGCCGTCGATTACTTTAGTTTCTACTAAGTCGGTTCTCTCCGGATTAACGGAAACTTTAACATCCGGGGTGCGCACCTCAAAATTCCTTGTATTGGATAAGTTGCTGGCAACCAGTGTTTCATTTTCTCCGACGGATTCGTCATAATGTGCCTCAAAAGCCTCAATTTGTTCTTCCTCAACACCGCATTTTTCCAGAAGATGCGTCATGTCGGATTTATCTAATGTGAGAGGCTCCGGATTTTCTTTGTTTTCTTCTACCATCTGATTCAGATTTTCATGAATGGATTTAACCACCTCATAATCACATTCTAAGCCAAGCGATTCCTCTACAATTGCGTTGAATGTTTCTTTCTGGCTTTTTGCCGGGAGCGGCATACGACAGCCGAGGAGCTTGTCGGTAATCACCTCATCCACCTCATCCGCATTTTTGGAATAATACAAAAGGCTGTGAATATCCATGTTGCGGTCATTAAATGCCGGGAACAAAAAGCCAAGTTCCGGCGGCTGTACGAGCCAGTCGCGAATCCGGTCCTGAATGTGGTTGGTCTCTGCATTGTAGCAAAGTCCCGGTTTTGTCAGCTTAACCGGACAGATGCTGCAAAGAATGTAATCATACACATATTCCGATGCATCAAAATTTTCAATGCCGTCTGTTGTGATTTTCGGAATATCATAAGCGTCATGAACCAAAATAATAAAATAATTTTCCGGATAGCCGTAATTTTCAATTACTTTGTCATAAAAGGCATCCAGCAATTCATCATCGGTCAGTTTGCTTTGTAACAGTTTCATTAAAAATACCTGCGTGCCATCTTCTTTTGTTTCCTGTTCGGTTGGAAACTCCATATTCAGAAGTGTTTTCCCGATGGAACCGGAAAGTGTTTTACGGAAAATGTCAATGTATTTAAACATTTCTTCTTCCGGAAGACCTAAAAACGCTTCCTTTAAAGTCATGCGTTTTTGCTTGTCAGCATCCACGTAACATCCGCAGAGCCGTGTAAAGCTGCATTTTGTTTTTGTAAATCGTTTTTTGATTTCTGCGATTTCTTTTTTGTTCATATGTACCTCCCTTAACCGGCAGACGCCGGAAATTGTCTTTTTCCATTGTACCACATTAGGGAGAAGGATTAAAGTGTTTACATTCTTTATTTGTATAGGTATAATGGTATAGAAAAGGCAGGTGAATGTTATGGGGATATATTTTAATCCGGACAATAATAGTTTTACAAAAGCAACAAAGGGAAAGATATATGTGGATAAAACAGGTCTTCTTAATGAATTAAATCGATTGCTTTGTACGGAAGGAAATTGTGTTGCAATCAGCCACGCACGCCGTTTTGGAAAATCACAGGCAGCGGGAATGATTGATGCATATTATAGTTTGGGAAGTGATTCAAAAGAACTTTTTGCGCCATTTGAGATTTCAAAAGCACCTGACTTTGAAAAGTATTTAAATAAATATAATGTGATACATATCGATGTATCATCGGCGGCAGATTATCACAAAGAGGATTTGGTACCGTTTCTTATTGAGCGATTGATTATGGAATTTAAGGAAGCTTTTTACGAGAAAATAAATTATAATCAAAGTATACAATTTGTGATTACAGATGTTTTTCGATTAACCGGTAAACCGTTCGTAATTATATTAGATGAGTGGGACTGTGTCATAAGAAATTATGCGGATTGCAAGGATTTAGTGCATGAATATCTTCAGTTCCTTCATTCACTATTTAAGAGTGAGGAAGCGAAAAGTTTTCTTGCGCTTGGATACATTACGGGGATTCTACCAATTAAAAAAGTTAAAGATGAATCTGCGTTGAATAATTTTGATGAATACACAATGATTAGTTCAACACCTTTGACGGAGTATTTTGGGTTCACGGAAAAAGAAGTAAAAATACTTTGTGAGAAATACGATATGGATTTTGAATCTGTTAAAGAATGGTATAATGGATATTTGATTGATGGAATTCATATGTATAATCCAAATTCCGTTTACTATGCGATTGCACGCAGAAAACTGGATTCCTATTGGAAAAATACTTCTGCATTTGGTACGATTAATACGTTTATTACCATGAATTATGAAGGATTAAAAGATGATATTATGCAGATGTTGTCAGGAGAAAGAGTATATGTGAACGTAAATACATTTCAAAATGATTTATCCATAATCAGTTCAAAGGATGAGGCACTGACAGCGTTGATACATCTGGGGTATTTAGCATATGATGCGGAAAATTGTGAAGCGTTTATTCCGAATTTCGAAGTTTCGCTTGCTTATCAGGCGGCTTTGGCAACCGGTGAATGGAAAGAAATTTCAAAATCAATTATAAGATGTGAGGAACTTTTGAATTTGACAATCCGGGGAGAAGAAGAGCGTGTTGCCGAATTGATAGAGTTAGCTCATGAAACGTATACCTCGGTATTAAAATATAATGATGAGAATTCGTTAAGCTGTGTTCTTACGATGGCGTATTTTACAGCACCTGCGTATTACAATATAATTCGTGAATGCCCAAGTGGTAAGGGGTATGCAGACTTTATATTAATGCCAAGAAAGAACGCCGGAACAAGACCTGCTATGGTGATTGAATTAAAGTGTGACGAAGTCGTTGACACAGCGATACGGCAGATAAATGACAAAGGATATACAGGAGTGCTTGCTGATTATAAGGAAAATGTTTTATTGGTAGGTATCAGTTATAACAAAAAGACGAAGAAGCATAGCTGCCGGATTGAAAAGAGATAAGAGATATAAGAGCAGAGAATGGGATATTCTCTGCTCTTAGTGTATTATTTGATGGCTTTTTTTACTTTCTTAGTACATGTTTTTACTTTTATAAAGTCGCTGTAATCAGGAGCGGTTTTTTTAATCCAGTTTTTGTATTTTTTCACCATTCCTTTTGGAACGTAATAAGTACAAAAGATTGGGAAAATATATTGGGCCCCGCTCAAATATTTTGGAAGTTTCTTTCCGAGGAATACCACGTCACATGAATTGCCTCTGTAAAATTGATACCAGGAGTCACACAAAATAGTGGAAGTTGGGATTACAATATAGTCTAAAGAACTTCCGTCGTTCACCATGAAATTATCGCCGGCTGTCATTGCATCGCGGGTGATTTTTTTTACTTTCGGAGAAATTTTCACAACCTGCCCACCTTTGCTTGCAGTGACTACAACAAGTTCTTTGGTTTTCTTCTTATAAATACAGGAACCATCTTTTGCATAAACTTTGTTTCCTTTTTTCAAACGAATCTTTTCTAAATCACTTGCCTCCAGTGCCTTTTTCCCTATTTTTTTGACGCTTTTAGGAATGACAAGAGATTCCGCTTTTGAACCGTAAAAACAGTAATCACCAATCGATTTCGTCCCATTAGGAATAACGACTTTCTTTTTTGCCGGAGCTATCCAGATGACCGATTTCTTTTGTTTATTTATTAACATGTTATTTTTTACATAAAGAACGTGATTGCCTTTGGAAACACGAACGGTTTTTAATTTCGGGCAGTCATCAAAAGCATTCGTATTTAATGAAGTAAGGGAATTTCCGATGGTAACTTTTTTTAATTGGTCACAGCCGTAAAATGCGGAGTTTCCAAGTTCTGTCAAGGCATTTGGCAGCTTGACTTCTTTCAGAGCATCCAATCCACTAAAAGAGTCCCAGCCGATTGCTTTGACTGTATTAGGAATGCTTAATTTTGTGATGCTTTTTGTGTCCTCAAAAGCACCATCACAGTTGTGTGCTTCTTCTACATACATGCCAAAAACCGTCTGGCCGAATTCGTCGTAATCTTCTCCGGAATTGGCATCTCGTGTGATGTAGTCGTAACCTATTTGTGTTACCGGTGCACCGCCAAGTGTAGCCGGAATGTCAAGAGTTTTTACTTTTCCATTATTGCTTGTTACATCAATTTTTGTCAGCCAGGAGCTTTTCTCATCGGTTGACTTATAATAGGTAAAAGTGTAGTTTCCACTTGTTGCAGTCAGTTCCTTTACATTCCATTCTTTTAAAGAATCAGGTGTCTTTACCTGTGCATGAACAGCGGGTGTAATGGATGATACCGTAATTGCTAATGCACATAATGTTCCAATCAATTTTTTCTTCATAATTAATTTCTCCCTTCGATATTTATTTGCTTTTTGTGGGTGTCTATTTATAATACGAATGAGAAATGGAAAATGTTGCAAAAAAAGGAAAAATAGATTACAAAAACTGCAACATTTTACCACTTTCAATCGTATTGTTTATAGAAACAACCCGAGAAGGAGGATGATGTATATGGTGAAAAAAATCAGCAAAATAGGGGTTTGCATGGTTTTTGTACTTTCTACGATTTTACCGCAGGCGGCGGTTTCAAAAGCAAAGACAGCGAATCCGTATACCGGCAAAAAGTATGTTTACTGCAGTAATTACAAAGACGGAATTGAACTCTATGGAAAGGATGGCAGTAAAAAGAAAAAGTACACATTGATTAAAAAAGAGTATTCAATGAGGGAAATTTACAAGACGAAAAGTTATATCTATTATTACAAAGTAAATCAGAAAGATTCATCGACCGGTTATGTATGGCAGGTTCCCTTGAGTCAAAAAAACGGAAAGTTAAAAGTGAAGAAGAAAAAGAAATTGTTTTATGTCTACGAATGGCGGGAGTTCCTTTATGCGACGGATAAAAAAGTTGTCTATCGCATAAACAATTCGATTGTATCTTATAATAAGAAAACGAAACAAAAAAAATCACTTACCGGAAAGCCTGTCTATTACAGCAGTATTAATGTTGCAAAGGATGCATCGGGGCTTACTGCAAAGATTGGCAACTGCATTTATTACTCGCGGTTTAAGAGTTGTTATAAAAAAATTGATGAAGCTTTTTACCAATTAAATCTGTCTACCGGAAAACGTAAAAAAATAGTAAATAAGGCTTCGCAGTATGAGTCAAAACGCTACCGTTATGATGATCATGAAAAGTTAGATACACAGGTTGGCATTTCCGGTAAAAAACTGTATGTTCCAACAGAAAAGTGGATTGTCTGTTATGATACGGCAAAGAAGAAGAAAACAAACCTGATTTCAATGGATGTATTAACACAGTGTGTAAAAGAGAAGTTTTCCACAGATGCATTCCATTCGATGCATATTGATAAGTTCTATTTTATCGGCAATACAATGTATCTGCAATTAGCAGTAGATTATCAGTATAAAATTGGAGCATATCAGGAAATTTCATACGACAGAAATTATGTTGTTGTAAGTTTAAATAAAAAGACCGGAAAGTCGATTACCTATGAGGAAGAACTAAGTTCTTTTTTGAAAGATTATGGAAATGGATATAATGACGGCAATCAGTGTGGCATGCACAATTGGACCGTGCGTACAGGAATGATACTGGATGTAACGCAAAACGGTACCTGGATTGGTGAATTTGTAAATGAGAAAGGTGAACTTTTTTATTATTCCTACAACAAAAATACGAAAGTGACAAAACTCTACAGCAGTAAAAAGGCGAAAGTTCGTCTTATGCAGCAAGGGCTTAATGACGAAGCGTATGTGTGATTTATACGCTGATGGTAATTTAAGATTTATTATGAAAAAGAGATGCCTCGAGGACATCTCTTTTTTTTACGTCCAGGCACTTATGGACAAAAAATTACATAGGATGAAAGTAACGACAATCTCTGAGGTGTATCATGCAGTCATTTCCACAGCCTTTAAGTGTAGAGGAAGAAAATGAAGCAATTGAGAGATGGGAACAGGGTGACAGAGAGGCAAGAAACATTCTGATTGAACGAAATCTTCGGCTGGTTGCCTATCTGGTGAAGAAATACAGCAATTCCGACCATAGTGTCGATGATTTGATTTCCATAGGGACAATTGGACTGATTAAAGCGGTCGACACATATCGAATGGGGAAGGGCGTTCGGTTAGCGACGTATGCCTCCCGCTGTATCGATAATGAATTGTTGATGACATTTCGGAGTGATAAGAAGCGGGCGCGGGAAATTTTTTTGTATGAGCCGATTAGCGGGGATGATGGTGAGGGAAATGCGCTTCGATTTTTGGATGTATTGGAGAGTGTCGACGAGGATATTCCGGAGCGGATGGAAAAGGAAGAAAATATTGAAAAGTTATACGGTTATATTGAGAAAAATCTGACGGAACGAGAAAAGTTAATTATCCGCCTCCGCTATGGTGTGTCCGAGGGAAAGGGAACTCCGGAACATCCGGAAATTACACAGCGTGAAATTGCCAAACAGCTTGGTATTTCGCGCAGCTATGTGAGCCGGATTGAAAAAAAAGCACTACAAAAGCTTCGTCGTGCATATGATTATGGAAGGAGAAAAAACTGAGATGTCGGATCCTAAAATAGAAAATTTACTGGAGTTATCTTTAGATGTCTCAGAAGATACAAGAGAAAAAAGCGAAAATTTATCTGCCGGTTATGACCCGGAAGAAAAGTTGTGGCAGGTGATTATTCGGTATTCCGGAGAACTTTTGCAATTGGCAGGTAACTATGAGCGGGTGACGCCGCTGTTAGGAGGGTACGCTGTTTTAGAAGTGACAGAAAAACAGTTGAGAGCGTTGGCAGAAGAACCACAGGTAGAATATATCGAAAAGCCAAAGGCGTTGTCTTTTGCCGTATACGAAGGAAAACTGGTATCGTGCATTCCTCCCGTACAGAGGGAGCCCCTTTCTCTGACCGGACAGGGTATTCTGGTAGGAATCATAGATTCCGGAATTGATATTTATCATCCGGATTTTCGAAAGGAAGATGGAACAACAAGAATCGTGGGAATTTGGGACCAGACGGCGGTAAATGAGGGCAAAATGGAGCTTATGCCACCGTCCGGTTATTCCTTCGGCTTGTTTTATTCGGAAGAAAAAATAAATGAATTGTTACAAGCAGTAGGTCCTGCGCCGGCAGTGGATGCAAGCGGACATGGAACACATGTTGCCGGAATTGCAGCAGGCAATGGCCGTGCCAGCCGGGGAGAAAATCGTGGTGTGGCGTATGAATCACAGTTACTAATTGTGAAATTAGGCGGCAGGATGCAGGGAGATTTTCCGCAAACGGCAGAACTGATGCAGGCAATTGATTTTTGTATTCGTCTTGCAGCAGAAAGAAACCAGCCGCTTGCCTTAAATTTAAGTTATGGAAATAATTATGGTTCACATACCGGTACGTCATTATTGGAAACGTATTTGGATGAAGCAGCTTTAGTGGGGCGCACAACAATCTGCATTGGCAGCGGCAACGAGGGCAATTTGCGGCGGCACGCTTCCGGGCGGTTAGAGGAGAGCAGAGAGAAAGTTGTGGAGTTTAGCGTCTCTCCCTATGAAACAAGTCTGTCCATTCAATTGTGGAAGCAGTATGTGGATTCTTATCAAATTACATTAACAACACCATCCGGAAGTCAGATTGTCGTATCGGAGGAAACGGCAGGAACCTTTCGCTCTTTGCAGGATGGAATGGAAATTTTATGGTATTTTGGTGAGCCGTCTCCCTATCAGATTTTGCAGGAAATTTATCTGGAAATTATCCCCGCATATGACCGGACAATGATTCAGGGCGGTATCTGGAAATTAACACTCACGCCTAAACAACTGGTGGATGGGCGTTTTGATTTTTGGATGCCAAGCGGTGCACAAATTAATGAAGAAACCGGATTTTTAGTTTCCGAATCAGCACTTACGCTTACGATTCCTTCGACTGCCAGACGGCCAATTACCGTAGCCGCATACGATGCGAATACAGACACCTATGCACCCTTTTCCGGGCGCGGTTATGTCTGCTGCAATCAAAGCAAGCCGGATTTGGCGGCGCCGGGTGTCGATATTTTGTCCTGTGCACCCGGGGGCGGATATACAAGAAAAAGCGGAACCTCAATGGCGTGTCCATTTGTCACCGGAAGCGCCGCCCTCTTAATGCAGTATGGGATTATCAGTGGAAACGATTCATACTTATACGGTCAGAAAGTAAAAGCCTACCTAATCCGGGGGGCCAGGAGAACAAGAGCATTTGAAACCTTTCCAAATGACAGAGTAGGATGGGGAATGCTGTGTGTGGCGGACAGTATTCCATGATGTAAGAGGATGTAATTTTTCTGACAGCTGTGGCTTGGGCTAAATCAACTTGGGTTAAGTGGGTCTACGTTTCACTCCGGTCCGCGCAGGTCAGAGGTTCCCCGAACCTCTTGCGCCGCTCT
>OKWJ01001966.1_pt1 | contig 12245 bp, 13 predicted proteins | sample 1607121 | NCBI WGS metagenome assembly OKWJ01 (sample SAMN04414080, study PRJEB24778) | human gut metagenome | material: faecal | host: Homo sapiens | reverse complement strand
TGTTTTTGGTGTTGTGTTTGCTTTAGCATTTTGTGTTATATTTTATTGGTTTATGCCTAAAAAAAAGGAAAGTGAGGTGACCGTACATGCAGAGTGAAGTGAATCAGGAAGAAAATTTGAATACCACTGATTTTGACGAGCACTTCGCTAAAATTTCGTCCTATATTGTAGACACATTGCACGGCGTTCCACTTGAGATGACCGAGGATGAAAAAGAACAATTTCGCATACAGGTTATTTCAAATCAGTATGCAGAACGGTTGCTAAGTGAAGCCGAAAAGACAGAAACGTATAGAGGTTTATCAAAAATTGATATTCTCCATACAGTTTCTATCCCTCAACTGGCTAGAACAATCCCACTTAAAGGTTTGAATCTCAGTTTAGAAAAATACAGAATGCCGGATGGTGTAATAATAGAGGTTGAGAGTTCGTCACATTATTTGGGGTCATTTAGTGAGAAAAATGATTCTTCCACAAATTGGATAGAAAAGATCATGGAGGGTGTCGGTATTCACTAGATGGATTCTCAAGAAGCATATGCACGAAAGTTCTGCACGCGATAAGTATCTTGCCATTATGAAGCCCTACCTTCTGATGTGGCACAGTAGCAGTTGAAAACAGCTCAGGTTACCTATTGCAATTCTGACTATTTGGAATATACTTGTAAGTATCAAATTATTTCACTGTATGGGAGGAAATTATTATGGCAAGACCCAAGGGAAGCAAGAATAAGACCCGTATTGTAAATGCCAACGTTGATTATGCAGCCGTCGTTGCAGAAAAGACCGCCGAAAAGGAAAAAATCGAATCTGAGGTTGCTGCGCTGACTGCAAATCTCGATGATCTGAAAACACAGATGAAAGCCAAGAAAGCAGAATTGAAAGCCGTCACCAAGGAACTTACCAAAGCCGAAAACAAAAAAGCTGCCGCCGAAGCAAAGGCAATGGAAGAAGCAAAGAAAGGCGAAGCAGAAGATGTGCTGAAGAAGCTGCTGGCCAGCGGTATGACGGCTGAGGAAATCCTTGCAAAACTCCAGTAATGCAATATGGGGGGCAAGTAAACATATCTGTTCGAACTGCGGACGTAAAATGAAGCAGCAGTTCATTGGCCTGTTCCACTGCAAATGTGGCACGAGCTGGCGGCGTGACATAGGATTTTTTGAGCGCACTCCAGACATGGTGTTCTCGCTGGAACGCAAAAAAGTCGGAAACAAAGTCAAGCAGCTGCCGACGATACGTCATAAGTAAGCAAGACCACCAGCCGGAAACGGCTGGTGGTCTTTTTTGTGCTTAATCCTCTGTAATGCCGAGATATTGGTCAATCTCCATGATGCTTTCCCCACTGATCTCAACCAGATCTTCAAAGGGCACTACGGTTTCGCCCACCTGCAAGGTGCGGAACACTGGGTCGATGCGGTCCGCTTTTCCGGTCAGCGTGATGTAGTTGCCCACTGCGGGAATCTCCGGGTGGGCGGTATGGGCGTCATCTCCCTTCACAAGCAGTGCATAGTAATTGCGGGTCTGGTACGGACGCACCTTCGGGCGAACAAAGCGCGCCTGAAAGTAGTACCGCAGGATCTTTTCAGCCGGCTGACCGTTCTTCTGATACATGGCCAGAAAGAACATGGGCAGCATGACCGCCATCATGCCGAGGGTAGCACCGGAATTGCCAGCGGTGTCCCGCAGAACAAAAAACAGCGGCACCCCTACGACTGCCGCTGCACCAAAACAGATAAGCTGCCGGGCGGTCAGGTTGAAGGCTACTTTGGACTTCACCTTGCTGAAATCGCGCGACACGGAAATATAAGCTGCCAAAATTCCACCTCCTTAGTGTGCGCCCAGAATGCTTCGGGCGACGGAACCAGTCTTGAACAGCGTAAAGCATAGCAGCACCGTGTACCCCACGATGCTCCAGATCGAGTTGATGGCTTCGATGGTCTTTGCGGTCTTGAGATCAATGGTAGTGTTCATAGTGCTTTTTCTCCTAATTTTTGCAAAAAAGAAAGACCCGGTTGGGTCTTACATTCAAAATGTGTGTTAGCGCTCATTCTGCCGCTGCTGTTTGCGTTGCCACTGATCCAGCAGCTTGATGATAGTGTCCTCCATCTGTTTCGGGGTGAAGCTGCGCGGGAAATACTTCCGCAGGGTGTCGTTTTTGATGACCACCTTGTCCAGCTCGTCCTTTTTCTCTTCTCCCATGACCGCAAAGGCAACATCATACGAGAAGTGCCCTTCCTGCGCCAGCCTTTTGAGCCGCTGCGCTTGGGAAAGGGACGGCGCATTCTGGGTGTCGTTCATAGCTTCTAAAAAATCCCGCTGTTGGCTTTCGTCCAGATAGGACAATTCCACAGCGGGATTGAAGGCGATTTTCTTTTCGTCCACCATGTCCAGAAGTTCGGGGACAAGGTTGGTCAGGCGGATGAAACGCCGGACGGTTTCACGGCTTTGATTGTTTTCAGCTCCAAGCTGTTCATTGCTTCGCAACTTCGACACAACTTGTGTCGAAGTTAAATCCGACCTAGCACCTTGATTTTTTAGAGCTTCCAGCTTCATTTTGTAGGCAAAAGCCCTTTCACTGGGCAGGATGTTCTCACGCTGGAGATTGCTGTCCACCATGAGCAAAACTGCGGCATCATCATCCATGTTGCGGACAATGACCGGCAGGGCATCCAGCCCGGCAAGCTGTGCAGCGTGCTGGCGGCGATGCCCGGAGATGATCTCATAGCCACCTTCCGGGCGTGGGCGGGCAATCAGCGGGGAAAGCACACCGTACTGTTCTACACTCTCTACAGTGCGCTGCATGGACTCGTCGTCCAAAACCTTAAAGGGGTGGTTCTTGAAAGGGAACAGCTCTCCAATGGGAATCTGCTGCACCTGCTCCCGCTGCTGCTCCTGTCGGGATTCTTCGGTGGAGAAGATGTCATCTGCCCCTTTCAGCGACACGTTTAAGCTGTTTTTCGGCATTCGCCATCACCTCCCTAGTCAGAGATTTATAGGCTTCTGCCACCTTGCCTTTGGGGTCATGCTGGTAGATGCTCTTGCCTACGGCACTGATCTCTGCAGCCCGGACAGATCTAGGAATGGTCTGGTCGAACACTTTGATCTTGCTGCCGTAAGCACCCCGAATCAGATTGTCAATCTGCTGCCCATAGTTGGTGCGGCTGTCGGTCATGGTGAGCAGGATGCCCTCGATTTTCAGTTTGGGGTTGATCTGCCGTCGGACCTTCTGCACGGTCTGCAAAAGCTGTTCCAGGCCCTTTGCAGACAGGTACTGCGCCTGTACGGGAATCAGGGTGGTGTCTGCCGCTGCCAGTGCATTCACGGTCAGCATCCCAAGGGAAGGGGTGCAGTCCAGCAGAATAAAGTCGTATTCATGCTTTGCACCTTCCAACACCTGTTTGAGCATCTTTTCCCGGTTCAGGCAATTGACAAGGGAAACTTCCAGCCCTGCCAGTTCGATGTTTGCCGGAATCAGATCAACGCCCTCTGCATGGTGCAGGATGCCTTCACCGGGCGGAATACTCTGATCGTTCATGGCTTTTGCCATCAAGGTGGAAAGGGTCGTGGGCAGTTCATCGGGCTGCTGCCAGCCCATGCTGATGGTCAAGCTGCCCTGTGGGTCAGCGTCCACCAACAGGACTTTTTTGCCTTCCATCGCCAGCCCGATGCCCAGATTTTCACAGGTGGTGGTTTTGCCGGTACCGCCTTTCTGGTTGACGATAGCGATTGTGGTACATTTCTTTGCGATAAAATCACCCCCTCGGCGAATCATGCGCAAAGTCATGGTTCATTTGATTTTGATAGGTTAGCTGCATCGTGGTGGGTGCGTTATACAGAGAAGCGAGCAGATATTGTTTCATGTTTCGGATTGGGCTGCTGTTCTCTGCAAGGCACTTCAGCACAAAACGGACGTGGTCGGCGTTCAGCTTCATAAAGCGGCTGCGTACCACCTCAGCGGGTTTATCGTCCCCGGCAATGCGCAGCGTCTTGCGCTTGGTGGCACAGGTGTCCACCAGCAAATCCATGATCTGATAGATGGTATCCTCATCGTCCGGGCAAAGCCGGAGCAGAAGGTCTACCTCCAAAGATTGAGAAAAATATTCCTCCAGTTGTTCACGTTCGCTCATCCAGTCGTTTTCATCGGAAGAGATAGGATCAGTATCGCTTATCTCTGTATTATTTCTCTCAGTCTTATTACATCGTAGTTTGGCCGGGTCTTGAAGCGTATTCTGGACGACTCCAGAATCGTCATTATCACGATTCAGAAAGCGTAGTTTTGACGATTCTGACGAAAAATTCTTCACATAGATGAGATCAGGCTTGCCCAGCCCCCTTCGTTTGCGTTCGATCAGGCCGTACTCTTCCAGTTCTCGCAGCAGCTTGGTCGCCTTTTTATCGGCACAGCCCAGTGAATCCTGTACTTCCTGCACGGTATAGATGATGAACACCCGCCCAGCCTTGTCCAACCAACCGTTCCGGGCTGAAAGGCTCATGCGGTCGAGCAGGATACCGTACAGCGTTTTGGCATCTGTGGAAAGCGGTTGGAAGCGGCTATCCTGAAACAACAGCTTGGGAATCCGGTAGAAGGAGAACAGCTCGCTGGACTGCCCATAGAAGTAATCAAGGTCTGCGGTTCTTGTCGGCTTTCTTTCGGGCATAGAGAATATCCCATTTTTCAGGTGTAGAACGGAACACGTTGACCTGCTTCTTATAAGGACAGTGGGCATACAGGCAGGTGCGGAACTTGAAATCGGGCCGATAGTACGGACACAGCTTGCAGCTGTCCGGGGCACGGTCAGAACCTTCGCCAGCGGCGATCACATGGTGCATGGAGTGCTGAACATGGCGCAGGGCTTCGTTTCGCTTGTGGCTCACTTGGCATCACCTCGCTTCTCCAGCGGTGCCATCAGGTCCTTGTAGCAAGGAACTAGCACACAGGGCTTTGCCCGCTTGTAGGGGCACCCTTCGCACTTGCTGGGGCCTTTGGGCGGCTCGATCAGATAGTAGCAGTTCTCTTTGCCGAGAACGCAGCCCTTCTTTCGATTCTTCCAGAAGAAGCAGTGCCGGCAATCTGCCGGGCGGGAAGCATGGTAGCGGATACCGTCCATCGTGACGGTCAGAACTTTTTTCATCGGTAAACCCTCCTTTGACGGATTCGGGAAGTTCAGCCCGAAAACAAAAAAGCGCGTTCCTCTTTCTGTTCCGAGAGAACAGCGAGTGAACGCGCTATGTATGGAGAAAAGTGTTTTACACGGTTTCGGGCAGGAATGTGGAAAATAGATTTACACAGTTTATCTTGTATTTACATGGATTTACAGGAAAGCGGCTACCAATTTTAGCAGAGAGCCAGAAAACAGGGTTCAAAAGGCGCTTTATGAGGCTTCATTAGCTGGAAAGCCGATTTTATTAGCTGGAGCTGAAAATTCTGCTAATGGCATTAGCTGGCTAATTTTGGTGATAGGTTCAAAATGAAAAATGCGAAGATCGTCTTTCACATGGAAAAATGACCTTCGCATTTCTTAAAAGGATGTCCCTACCCGGGTTCGAACCGGGGGCGTTTCGCTTAGGAGGCGAACCCTCTATCCAGCTGAGGTATAGAGACATATATGTATTATCGTTGATTTTTGACTTTTCTGCACTTTGTATGGAATGCTTTTCACAACGAAGTGACCGACTGCGTTGCAACCGGAACGGTGTTAAACTTGTTGCATCAAAAATTGTTGAGAAAACTTCGATTCCCGGTCTTGCTTTTGATTAGAGCAATCACTTCTGCCCCCAAGGTATCAGGTTGACCGAATTCTTAGGAGGCTTGCGCTCTATCCATCTGAGCTACGGAGACGGATGCCCTATTATAATACAGCATTTTGCGGATAAAATCAAGTTGAACCGGAGGGCAAAATGGTGTATGCTATAGAGGAAATGAAAATAGCCGCGGCAGGCTTTGCCGCGTGCGGAGGAACTTATGGAAAAGGCAAAAGGGAAAAAGCTGTTTTACCGCCCGGCGGGCAAGCGCAAGGGGATGTATACGCCTACGCAGATCATCTGTGTGAGCTTTGTCATCGTGATCGCGCTGGGCACCTTTCTGCTCAGCCTGCCTGTTGCCAGCAAGCACGGGCGGCTGGATGTACTGGATGCCATGTTCACCGCCACAAGCGCTACCTGCGTTACTGGTCTGATCGTGCGGGATACCTGGACCCAGTTCACCTACTTTGGGCAGGCGGTGATCCTGCTGCTCATTCAGGTGGGTGGTCTGGGGTTGGTCACCCTCACCAGCTTCTTCGCGCTGGCTATGCGGCGGCGTATGGGCTTCCGCGATCTGCGGCTGCTGGGAGAAAGCGTCTCAGCGGACGGATATGCGCAGGCCAAGGACGTGCTGAAGATCGTGGTGGGACTGGCTGGCCTGTTTGAAGGCATTGGCATTGTGCTGCTGCTGTTCGCCTTTGTGCCGCAGTTCGGGCTGGAAGGCATCTGGGTGAGCGTGTTCACGGCCATCTCGGCTTTCTGTAACGCGGGCTTTGATCTGTTTGGCCGGTTCGGCCAGTATTCCTCACTGGCACCCTATGTGAACAATTACTATGTTCAGGCCGTTGTGATGTTCATGATCATCTCCGGCGGTCTGGGTTTCATGGTATGGGTGGAGATCGGTCAATACCGCAAAAAGCACCGGCTTTCCCTGCAGGCCAAGGTGGTGCTGAGCTTCTCGGTGATCCTGTGGCTCGGCGGCGCGGCGCTCATCGCGCTGATGGAGTGGAACAATCCTGCCAGCATGGGCGGGCTCTCTGTGCCCGGCAAGCTGATGGCGGCACTGTTCCAGTCGGTGTCCACTCGTACTGCGGGCATGAATACCATCGACCTTGCGGCCTGCGGCCCCATCACCAAACTGCTGATGAGCGCGCTGCAGTTCATTGGTGCGGCACCCGGCTCTACCGGCGGCGGCGTGAAGGTGACTACGTTCGCTGTGATCATCCTGACGATCCGCAGCGTGGCTCAGGGCCGCGACGACTGTGTGATCGCAGAGCACCACATCGAGTCCAAGACGGTTTATCGTGCTTTGACCATTATCGTGCTCGGCGGGCTGGCGGCGGTTGGCTCGGCTGTGGTGGTGTTCTATAACACTTCGGACGCTGTGTCGGTCATTGACGCTATTTTCGAGTCCTGCTCTGCCTTTGGCACAGTTGGCCTTTCGGTGGGCGTTACCGCTCAGCTGAACCGGGGCGCAAAGATCCTGTATATGCTGGTCATGTTCATGGGCCGTGTCGGCCCGGTGTCGCTGGCCATGAGCCTGACGGCAAAGCCGGATGACAACAAACGGAAGATCATGCCGGTGGGGCATATCAACGTTGGTTAAACGATTTTGAATGCCCTCCTAGAGCTGCGGCTCCCAGCATCCACTTCATGCCTTGAGCGGCATTCGTGTCTTGCTGGCCGCGGCCCCAACAACTCCTCCCTGCTTCTGCCGCAGGCAGCGGTCGTCGTCGTTGTACTCTGGGCATGTTCAGTGGAATTTGATTTTTATTTTTCGCATTTGTCGCAGCCCTGACGCTTGTCAGGGCGAATCCCTTCCATCTGCTAACGCAGACCGCTCGCCTGCTTGAAAGCCCCACTGGGGCTTTCATTGCTACGCAACCGCAGGGCTGCTCCAAATGCATTTTCACGAATGGAGTCGTAGAAATAAGCGTCAGAGTATAACAAAAGTGGGTGCTATCCGAAAATAGCACCCACTTTTTTGTATATTGAAAAATAAAATTTACTCTGCGTACAGCTTTATGATGTTCAGCAAGATCTCAGTGCAGCGGTCCATGCGCTCAGCGGTGATGCACTCGCATACGCCGTGGAAATTGAAGCCGCCGGTGCCCAGATTGGGGCAGGGCAGGCCTTTCCAGCTCAGCATAGCACCGTCGGTGCCGCCGCGCACCGGAATTTCCTCCGGTTCCAGCCCGGCCATGCGGGTGGCCTTGCGGGCGGTCTCTACTAAGTGGAAATGCGGCTTGATTTTTTCCAGCATGTTGCGGTAGCTGTCCTTGATCTCCACGGTCACGGTGCCTTCGCCGTACTTTCCGTTCAAAAATTCGGCAATATCCAGCATGTTGTCCTTCTTGAACTGCAGCTTTGCGGCATCGTGGTCGCGCAGGATGTAGCCCAGCTTTGCGGTGGTCACATCGCCGTACATCTGGCACAGGTGGTAGAAGCCCTGACGGCCCTCGGTAGTCTCCGGCCGGGCCGTGACGGGCAGAGCACCGTGGAACTCCATTGCTACGTTGGAAGCGTTGATCATGGTGTCCTTGGCGGTGCCCGGGTGCACCGAGAAGCCGCGGATGGTCACGGTGGCGGAAGCGGCGTTGAAGTTCTCGTACTCAATGGAACCGGCATCGCCGCCGTCCACCGTATAGGCAAAGTCGGCACCGAAGCCCGGAATATCGAACAGCTCTGCACCCTCGCCGATCTCTTCATCCGGAGTAAAGGCGATACACAACTTGCCGTGGGGCAGGCCTTTTTCCTGAATGGTCTCAACAGCGGTCAAAATTTCGGCAATACCGGCCTTATCGTCGGCACCCAGCAGGGTGGTACCGTCTGAGGTGATGAGGGTCTCGCCCTTCATGGAAGTAAGGAAGGGGAACACAGAGGGCTTCATCACCATGCCGGTGGCGGGCAGAGTTACGTCGCCGCCGTTGTAGTTTTCCCACACAACGGGCTGCACATTCTCACCGCTGGCATCGTCGGCAGTGTCCATGTGGGCGATCAGGCCCAGAGCATGTTGATCCTCACAGCCGGGCGTGGCAGGCAGGGTGCCATAGACGTAGCAGTACTCGTCCACATGGGCATCCTCCATGCCAAGGGCCTTCATCTCCTCCACCAGCTGGCGGGCAAGGTCAAACTCCCGTTCAGCGGAAGGGTGCGTACCGGAGTTTTCGTCCGAAGTGGTATGCACCCGGACATAATTCAAAAGCCGTTCATAAGCGCGCATAAGGCACACTCCTTTTATATTTCAGTGATGTATACTTCTCAGTTCCTTTATCATACCCTCTTTTCCGACAATTTACAACTGTTTTGCGCGCATTCATATGGAAAGATGAATCCTCATTTTTAAGGTGAACAAAATTCATGCAGTAAAATGCATCCATCTGTACAGAACGTGCTACAATAGGTACAAAATAAGCCGGGAGGGAAGTTTTATGGCAACAAAAGTCTTTTTTTACACCCTGCGCCCCTACGATGAGCTGGGCATCGCGCAGCGGCTGGCACCGCAGCTGGATGTTAAGTTTGGCTCTACGCAGGAGTATCCCACGCTGGAAAACGCTGAACTGGCAAAGGGCTATGATGCCGTGTCGGTAACGCCCTGTGATATGAGCGCGCCCATGGTCAAGCGGTTTCACGAGCTGGGCGTAAAGTCCATCTGCTGCCGTTCCATCGGCTATGACCACGTAGACCGCGAGACGGCTCGGGAACTGGGCATGAAGGTGGCCAATGTGGACTACCCGCCAAACGGCGTTGCAAACTTTGCCATTATGCTCATGCTGATGAGCCTGCGCAAGGCAGGGCACATCCTCAAGCGCGGCGAAGCGCAGGACTACTCCCTGCAGGGAAAAATCGGCCGCGATATTTCCACCTGCACTGTGGGTGTGATCGGTACGGGCCGCATTGGCCGCACGGTGCTGCAGCATCTGTCCGGCTTTGGCTGCCGCCTGCTGGCCTACGACCTGTACCCCAACGACGAGGCAAAGAAGATCGCCGAGTATGTGCCGCTGGAGACCCTGCTGGCGGAAAGCGATGTCATCACTCTGCACACCAACGCTACGGAGGAGAATCACCATCTCATCGACACCAAAGCAATTGAGAGCATGAAGCCGGGCGTGACCATCATCAACACCGCCCGCGGCAAGCTGATCGACAGCGATGCACTGATTGCCGGGCTGGAAAGCGGCAAGATTGGCGCGGCGGGCCTGGACGTGCTGGAAAATGAGAACGGCCTGTACTATTATAATCGCATGGGCGATGTGATCCCGAACCCGGAGCTGGCGGCTCTGCGCAGCATGCCCAATGTGATCCTGACCGACCACACGGCTTTCTACACCCACGAGGATGTGGAGAGCATGGTGCGCGGTGTGCTGGAAAGCGCGGTTGCCTTTGAAAAAGGCCAGCCCACCCGGCATGATGTGACGGACCTTTGATTTGTCCGGCAGACGATTTTGAATGGCCACCGTTGCACTCTGGCCATCTTCAGCGGAAACAGTATTTCTGAATAGAGCAGATCCCGGCAGACTGCGGTCTGCCGGGATCTGCATTTTCACGGGAGGGGGTGCAGCGGAAAACGGCATTCCGTTTGTTTGAAGCATCTGCCGGTTGGGACCCTTCCGGTGAAAAAGGGATTCCTGAAAATCCGCAGATTTTCAGGAATCCCCAATAAAAATAATTATTCCGCTAAAAATGCTCAGAGCAAAGCGGAGAGCATTCAAATGGTAATTAACCCAGACTGATGCCCATGCGGCGGGCGACGGTGAGCAGGTCGCAGTTCTCCGGCACGTTGCGGGTCTTGCCTGCAATGTCGGCCAGACGGTTCTCGGTGACATGGCGGTTCACCATGGCAACGGTCACGCCGTAGCGCTCGATCTCCACCAGCTTTGCCGCATAGCTGCCGAACTGGGTGGCCAGCACACGGTCGTAGGCGCTGGGGCTGCCGCCGCGCTGCATGTGGCCCGGGATGCACACACGGGTCTCCATGCCGGTTTTTTTCTGCACGGCCTGTGCAATGCGGTTGGTGGCGGTGGTGCCAAAGCCTGCCTCGGCGCGCTTTGCCATCCATTCCTTGCGCTTCATGCCGGCTTCCTCGCAGTTGATGGCACCCTCGGCCACAGCGATGATGGAGAAGTTGGAACCCTTCTTTGCGCGGCGTTCCACGGCAGAGCACACACGGTCGATATCATAGGGCTGTTCCGGCAGCAGAATAATATCTGCACCACCTGCAATGCCGGAATACAGCGTCAGCCAGCCTGCCTTGTTGCCCATGATCTCAATGCACATCACGCGGCTGTGGCTGCCTGCGGTGGTGTGGATGCGGTCGATCACATCGGTGGCAATGTCCACGGCGGTGTGGAAGCCGAAGGTCACGTCGGTACCATAGATATCGTTATCAATGGTCTTGGGCAGGCCGATGATGTTCAGACCCTCCTGCGAGAGCAGGTTTGCGGTTTTGTGGGTGCCATTGCCGCCCAGGCACAGCAGGCAGTCCAGCTTGGCTTCTTTGTAGGTCTTTTTCATGGCGGCAACTTTATCAATGTTGTCGTCCTCCACCACACGCATCATTTTAAAGGGGGTGCGCTTGGTGCCCAGAATGGTGCCGCCCAGCGTCAGGATGCCGCGGAAATCGTCCTCGCACATCTCCTTGTAGTCGCCGTTGATCAGGCCGCTGTATCCGTTCAGGATGCCAACGATCTCCACGTTATCGCCCATGCGGGCATACAGTGCTTTTGCTACGCCGCGGATGGTGGCGTTCAGACCCGGACAGTCGCCGCCGGAAGTCAGGATTCCAACACGTTTTTTCATTCAAAAGCCCTCTTTCATTTGGTATTCAGCGCCGCGCGTTCTGCCTTTCAAAGTCAGTCTGCCCGGAGACCTACCTGTTTATAGTATAAGATTATTCCGGATGGGGGCCGCTGTCAAGAGAAGCGCAGAAAATTTACACGCTTCCACGGTGCATTTCTGCGGGCAGGAGAACAGCGGGAAAACTTTTGCAGAAAAAATAAAAAAATGGTTGACAAGCGCGGGCCTTTTGAGTATAATATCCCTTGTCAGCAGCGCACGGCGCGGCAGACGAGCTGAATAATGGGGATTTGCATAGTGGTAGTGCGGTAGACTCTGACTCTACTTGTGGGAGTTCGATTCTCTCATCCCCAACCAAGAAAACCGCAGTCTCAACTGGCTGCGGTATTTTCGGGGCATAGCGCAGTTGGTAGCGCGCCTCGTTCGGGACGAGGAGGCCGTGGGTTCAAATCCCGCTGCTCCGACCAAAAAGAACCAGTACACATTCGTGTACTGGTTCTTTTTTGTCTCCGCGCGGGATTTGAACAGGGCGGCGGTGCGAAGCACCGCAAACAAAGCCATAGTATGGCTTTGTTTAGCCCGCGGGTTCCACCGGCTAGGAATGTCTAACAGGGTGCATGCTGCTAACACATTCGTGTACTGGTTCTTTTTTGTGTCTCCGCGCGGGATTTGAACAGGGCGGCGGTGCGAAGCACCGCAAACAAAGCC
>OKWJ01001963.1_pt1 | contig 12263 bp, 10 predicted proteins | sample 1607121 | NCBI WGS metagenome assembly OKWJ01 (sample SAMN04414080, study PRJEB24778) | human gut metagenome | material: faecal | host: Homo sapiens | reverse complement strand
TGTGGGAAAAAGTAAAGCAGAGCAGGAAGCAAAAGCACCGGCTCCTGCTCAATGCGTGGAAAAACAGACGGATAAAAGAGGATGAATCAGAATTGGAGAAAAAAATACAAGTGAGATTTGTGTACAACTAACGAAAGGAAGTGATGAGGGAAGATAAGGGGAAAAGAAGGGTGCATAAAGGGAAAAAGAGGGGAAGTTTCGGCTTTTTGAGAACGAACAGCCAGATGCAATGAGTAAAAAAGCCAAAAAGACGCTCTTTATATAAACAAAATATATTTTGCTCGTCAAAGCTGATATTGAGAAAAAAGAAAATGACTTTAGCCGCAGAGTATGATAAAATAAAGAAGCATAGTCAATATTAAGTCAGAGAAAGGGGCGATGATAATGACAAAGCTGAGACAGGATGCAATAACACTATTAAATGAAATTCCAGAAGACAAATTAGTATTTATTATACAGATCATGGAAGGGGTAGCCGGGCTGTATGGGCAGGATGATGAGCGGAGAACAAAGGCCTTTCAAACATTAGAGCGGCTAAGAAAAACGGATGTGGTTGATTTAGATTACAAGGAGGAGTTAGCATCTTATCGTGAGGAGAAATATGGGAATGCGGGTGTTGATTGATACAAATGTTGTTTTAGATTATATACTAAACCGCGAGCCATATTCTGAGTCAGCAAGAAAGATTGTGGCAGCCTGTGAAAAGCGGAAGATATCCGGGTGCATTGCGGCACATACAGTTTCTAATATGTTTTTTATCTTACGCAAGGTATATACCATAGCAGAGAGAAAAGAAATACTGCTTGCCGTATGTACATTATTTGATGTAGAGTGCGTGGATACAGGCAAAATTCAAAATGCATTGAAAAATGATGAATTTGATGATTTCGAAGATTGCCTGCAAATGGAGTGTGCAAAAGAATATCATGCAGATTATATTGTAACACGCAATGTTGCAGATTTTTCAGGAAGCGATATTCCATGTGTAGAGCCGGAACAGATGTGTGAAATGTTCCAGGATATTTTAGGTTAAGTGGTTATTGATAGAAGTCTGAGATTCCCCTCTGGAAGCAGATTTGCTGAAAGAGGGGGTTTTTTAACTCAAATTATGTATTTGAAGTTGTTTCACATTATGACAGCAGCAGAAACGAGATTCGATACGCCAGAGATGCCTGAAGCTTTATGAAATCTGCCGGGAGCTAGATCTTCGATGCTGCCGCATGACGTGGGATGTGGGAGAAGATGATTGTGGAATGGAGCCTATAAAGGGATTGATGATTGGATCTTAAGAGATACTATGGAAAAGAAACGGAAAGCTGCGTGATTCTATTGCCTTTACAATATAGATGAATAATGATATAATTATATTAAAAAAAAGATATATGGAGGTGACGAGATGATTATAAAAGCATCTGCAGCTTTAAGAAATGACTATACAGCAATCTCTAACCTTGCCAAAGAAACCAAGGAACCTATTTACATTACCAAGAACGGAGAAGGTGATGTAGTAGTCATGAGTATAGAAGCTTTTGAAAAGCGGGAGCAGATATTGGAACTGCGGGCAAAAGTATTGCAGGCAGAACAGGAACGCATTGCCGGGGAGCCGACGTTAACTGTTTCCGAAGCGAGGGAAAAACTGAGGGAAAGACTAAATGGCATATAGGGTAGAGATTCTTCCGACCGCGTGGGAAGATTTAAAAAGGATTGAGGATTGGTATGCGGTACAGTTTGATGTAGAAACTGCGGTTAAAGTCAGCGATCATATCCTGGATGTTATTGAACGCTTGGAGCAGTTCCTGGATTTTGGATCAATGATACCAGATACGTGGCTGAATGAACAGGGATACCGCATGGTAATTTGTAAAAAACATGTTGCCATTTACAGGAAAATTGATAAAACAGTATATGTATACCATATTGCGGATACTCAGACAGAGTATACAAAACTGTTTTATTAAGAAAACGGAATGAAAGAGATTTATCTGTCACAGGATGGTTGTGGCCGGACAAAAAGGAATCTGCATTGCAGGTTCCTTTTTGTCTGGCCGGGATCAGCCGCAGAAAGCAAGGATGCGGCGTGGTTGGAAAAGACAGTTTTCTATGGAAACCAGAACATATATCAGGTCATGAAGGGGGAAAGATAGTTGGGAAAAGAATCATAGAAAAGGGCGCGTTGCGAGTTCGCTGGCTTTTGCTTTGTGCAGCACTGCGCTCATTCTGGCAGGAACTTCTGCAGCAGCCGAAACAGACGGAATACATCAGAAGCAGACACAGGAGAAGAAACAGGGCGAGAAAAACAAAGAGAAGATTATTCTAAAGATAGAAACAGATACCAGACAGATCCCTGCGGCCAGGCAGGGAAGGTCTGGTATCTAAAAAATAAGATTATCGGGAAGTTACGGGTGCTGTGATGGCACCCGTTTTTTTCGCAGACCGGAAAGACAGATGTAATTTTAAAAAGCTTGCCGGGGCTATTAGATGCAGGAGAGATGAACACGGTTCCCGCGGGGACATATGGAACGGAACAAAGACCGCAGAAAAGCGGCGGATTTAAAAGAAGGGAGATTATGATGTTTCAATTAAAAGAAAAGAGCAGGGAAGTAACAAATATGAGTGAAGTAAAAGAACAGCCTTTAAACTGGCTTTGGTATCCGTATATACCGTCTGGAAAGATTACGGTTATCCATGGTGCGCCGGATTCCGGAAAAACCATGTTTGCCTGTCAGCTCATGGCAGCATTTACAAGTCAGAAGAATCTGGAACGGATGGAGGAACACCCAACGGGAAATGTGCTTTATTTCAGTGCGGATGATGATCTTTCCGACATGGTAGGACCCAGGCTTATAGAATCCGGCGCGGATCTGTCCAGAATATTAGCTGTCAATGACATGCTTCCCTTTACTCTGGCAGATGAAAGTATAGAAAAACTGATTGAAGACTTTAATATTCATGTGATGATTGTTGATCCTATTCAGGAATATGAGGTTTATGGGGATGAACCGGAGCTGATTTATCCGATCCTGCATAAGCTGGAGGGGATTGCGAAGCATACCGGTTGTGCAATGATATTGATTGCCTATTCAGATGGCTTGGGAAGTGAAAACGGGAATATATGGAAAAATGAGTTTGCAGAAAAAATCAGCAGCGTGCTTTGTCTGGAGAGGGCGGATATGGAGACAAAGGAGAGCTGCCTGATTCACGAAAAATGCCTTCTTGCACCGGAAGGGGAGAAAAAAACGGTTGCTTTATTTCAAAACAATAAAAACTGATTTTTTTAAGATTTTTTAAGATTTGCATATTTTGCTGTTATTGAGTTGGAAGCCTTGTAACCTGCTTTCTGCTCATGCCTGCCGCTGTGAGGTAGTTGTACATTTGCAAAAGGCAAAAACGGACGGTAGCATTCTGGGTTATCGTCCGTTTAGGTGATTTTATTCTATAATTCAGTTTTCAAAAACAATATATATAGTCATTATCTATTTTCTCCATTTTTCCTGAAGTAAAGAAACAATAATCAGAATTATAAAAGCGCCAATATCCATAAGGTTCTTTCTCACATTAGACCACTTATATATTACCGGATTCAGATTTTGCCAATTTGAGCTGCTGTGCAGGAAAAACACGATTTTCAGCAGATTTTTCTTGAATTTCTGACTTTTCTGCTGGTGAGGAAATGCTATGATAAGAAAAGATTAGAATAGAAAGAAGGCATCAACGATGGAAACGATCAGAGTAAATGCAAAAGAAAATGGAAAGAAGATAAAAAAATACTGGAATACCTGTATCGGAGCAGGAAGAGCCGGTGAGGGATTAAGGGCAGTGTGGCAGAAACAGCTGCAAATGACGGTAAGAGACTGTGGATTTCGATATATCCGTTTTCACGGACTTCTGTGTGATGAGATGGGCGTATATCGAAAAGAAGGGGAAAAGGAATTTTATAATTTCGCCTATATAGATATGCTGTTCGATGCGCTGTTGGGGATGAAGATCCGGCCATTTGTAGAATTCGGATTTATGCCGGAAGCGATGGCAAGCGGAGACGGAACCCAATTCTGGTGGAGAGCGAATGTAACGCCGCCTGTTGATTATGAAGCGTGGGGGAGGCTGCTTGCCGATCTGGTCAGACACTGGATCGAGAGATATGGGCTGGAGGAAGTGGAGCAGTGGTATTTTGAAATCTGGAACGAAGCGGATCTCCATGCTTTCTGGTATGGGACAAAATCCCAGTATTTCCGTCTCTATCAGACTTCGGTAAATGCAATAAAAGGTATCTGCGAAAGACTGCGTGTCGGCGGGCCGGCGACCAGTAATTTTGTGCCGGATTCCAGATTTGACGGAGAAGTGGAAGACGTAAGCGCTCATAAGACGAATCAGGTGGAGGATCTGCAGAGTCTGGAATGGAAAGGCACATGGATTGAGGATTTTCTGCGCTTTTGTGAGACAGAGCATTTGTCGGTTGATTTTGTGTCCACACATCCGTATCCGACAGATTTTGCAGTAGACAACCAAAGAGAAGGAACCGGATTGAAAGGCAGGTCGCGGTATGTGAATGCTCTGCAGGATGACCTGACATGGCTTAGGAACACGTTAGACGCCAGTGTATATAAAGATGCGGAGATCCATCTGACGGAATGGAGTTCCAGTCCGACGTCAAGAGACTGTAGCCATGATTCTCTTGCCGAAGCGGTATACATTATAAAATGCAATCTGGATTCAGAAGGGTTGGCAGATTCCCTCTCCTACTGGGTGTTTACCGATATCTTTGAAGAACAAGGACCAGGCCCGGAACCATTTCACGGAGGATTCGGCCTGATCAATATGCAAGGGATTAAAAAACCGGCATATCATGCATATCGTTTTCTGAATCAATTGGGAGAAGAAGTGATCTGGAAAACAGAGGGAGCTATAATTACAAAAAATCAACAGGGGAAACTTCGGGCGCTTTTTTATCATTATCCGAAAGAAGTCGCAGAATCTGTTCCAATCTCAGCATATCCCGACAGAAGGACGATTGAAGAATTCCAAAAACAAGGAGAAACGGCAGAGCTCTCTATGTGTATTACCAAGTTAGCAGCGTCATCGTCTTTCAGAATGGAGATTTTGGATCAGGAAAGTGGAAACGTAGTAAAACTATGGGAGTCTTTTGGCTGTCCGTCAAATCTTACACGGGAACAGGAAACGGCGTTGAAAACCTGTGGGGAGAATCTGAAAGAAGAGATGCTGGAAGCGGATGAAACGGGAATCCTGAATCTGGATCTGACACTGAAACCGTGGAGTGTTGTTTTGATTTCAGAGCAGTAGGAAACAGCAGGAGAGGGAAAGTGATGAGAGCAGAAGTATTTGTAAATCCGGACAGGGTGATATCGGAAGTATCTGCCGGTATTTTCGGGAGTTTTATTGAAAATCTTGGCGCATGTATCTATGGCGGGGTTTATGATCCGGGAAGTCCTGCGGCGGATGAGGATGGGTTCCGGATGGACGTGATAGAAACAGCGAAAAAAATGGGAGTGACTTCAGTTCGCTTTCCCGGCGGCTGCTATGCGCCGTATTATCATTTTGAAGACGGAATCGGACCGAAGGAACAACGGCCGAAGACACGATACAGAACGCATTATGATAATCCGGATAATTCGTTTGGAACAGACGAATATATCAAGTGGTGTAGAAAGATAGGTGCCGAACCGTTTATCTGTATCAATATGGGAACCGGAACCCCGGAAGAGGCAAGAAACTGGGTGGAATACTGCAACGGTTCAGTTGGAAGCCGTTATGCGGATCAACGATGGCAAAATGGTCATAAAGAACCTCATGGAGTCAGGCTGTGGGGTATTGGAAATGAAGTTGGCGGAAACTGGGAGCTTGGATATTTCGATCATGCAGGAGATTATGTGAGACGGGCACGTGAATTTGCAATGGCGATGAAAGAGGCGGATCCCTCAATTAAACTGATCGGCTGTGGTGCACATTTTCCGGTACTGGATGGCATTTATGACGCACCAACCGGATATTTCCCTAATCCGTCTGATAATTGGAACCGGGAAGTACTGGATCGTATGTTTGAATATCTGGACTATATTGATCTGCATCACTATATCGGACATGACTACAAAGATGATATTATGCAGACATGGGAAAAGATGGGAACAGAAAAGGTACATTATTATCTGAATGAGCAGATGCAGATTTTAGAGGACGCTTACCGGATTATGCGGGAAGATATCCGTCTGATCAGGCATAAGCATGGGAACATGAAACCCATCGGCATTGCGCTGGACGAGTATAATCCATGGTATCGCGCCGATGAGAACATCTGCTGTAACTATACTGCAGCAGACGGACTTTTGGCGGCGGCCTATTTTAACATCTTTATCCGAAATGCGGATGTCGCGGTGCTGTGCAACATGGCACATCTTGTGAACGTACTTCCGGCAGTGATCGTAGAACCGGGCGGAGGTAGGTCCTTTCGGACGGCGGTATCTTATGTACAGGAATTATTTCTCCCCAATAAGGGACTGGAGGCGGTGGATATCTGGGTACAGTCGCCGACATGGGAGGGAGCTTATTATAAGGAAGTTCCTTATCTGGATGCTTCCTGCAGTTATGACAGAGAAAAAAAACGATTAGTATTGAATCTGGTAAACAGACATATAAAAGAAGACGTAACGGTAAGTTTCGGAATAAAAGGAAAAACGGTAGGAGCGATTTCTGGGAAATTTTTTGGAAATACAGAACCGGATACAGAAAATGATCTGGAACAACCAAACCGCCTTTCCCTCAAAGAATTCCGGTGTACAGAACCATCTGGAATTGTAATTCCGCCGCTTAGCGCGGCAGTCCTGAATGTAGAACTGATATGAATATTCGGATACCTTTGCCTGTACGGCTTGTTGTGCATTAATACTGGTGAAAAAGATTTCGAGGAAAGGGAAGAATGATGAAGATCGCATTGCTGCAGACAAAGCAAAACAAGTTGTATGATTTTGAACACAGAGAAAATATATGGACGGAAGCAGAAATTCTGGACTGCCAAAAAGAGATGACAGAGAAGAATCTGTTGCTGGCGAAACGGGCCGCGAGTCTGGGAGCAGATGTAATCGTGACTGCGGAAGCAATCAATTTTGCCGGACAGCCAAAACAATATCAGGGTGACTACAAAAAGCTGATAAAAAAAACGCAGGACAATATTTTGGAGAAGTTTTTACAGACGGCAAAAGATTCGAAGGCATATCTTATTGCGGGAATGTTTTATGCAGATGGAGAGAACGAACTCTCTAATTGTGCTTTTCTGCTTGATCCTGATGGTGAGGTGAAAGCGTGTTACAAGAAAATTCATCTGGCGGGGGACGAGAAGACATATCTGAAGGCAGGAGAAGATTTCACTGTGACAGATACCGAATATGGAAAGTTTGGTTTTGCAATTTGCTGGGATATGCAGTTTCCGGAGACAGCAAGGATACTGGCGCACAAAGGTGCGGATATTATTTTTTGTCCAACGTGGGGATGGGAATGGATCTATGGGCCTGCACGGGCTTATGAGAATGGAATCTATACTGCCGCCGCGATGGGGGTGCCATATTGGATGGATATTCAAGATCTCCGCAGTCCGAGCCAGATCATCTCGCCGGACGGACGGATACTGTCGTCCGGCAATTGTACAGGAGATGACGTGGTTATCGGAGAGGTGGATCTGAAAGCTGCAAAGCGTTGCCGGGAATCGCGGCTTTTGGAACGGAAGCCGGAATTGTATCAAGAATTATTGCAAGTATAGTACAATCAGAAATAGATTAGCCATAACAGCTTGGATTGGCTGTTATGGCTGAATTGCGTTACGAATAACTCTACGGAATAATGAGAAAATATTGCAAAATCCGCAGAATGGAATTATCATGAAATACAAGAGGCGATGCATCAGGAGACGATGCCTTACGATCGCAAAAAGAAGATTAGGATGTAAAAGAAGAGTAAATGAAACATTCGGAGTGGGACAATGGGAAAAGAGAAATTACGGAGGATCATCAAAAAGAACCGTGGTATCAGGAGAATTGCAGTGGGATGCCTGACAGCCGCCGCTTTGTTCGCATTAATTTTTGCTTTTTATAATAGGCATGCCGAAGTGGAAAACACGCAGACGGAGGAGAAAACCGTACTGATCGTGACCTTCGCGTCGGGGGACGACGGATGGAACAGATCAGTGAGTCTGGTGTGCGCCGCATTTATGGAAAAGTACCCGGAGATTGAGGTGAGACTGCAGCCTTCCACAAGGACGCAGAGCGGATTTTACGACGACTATTTAAAGCGGCAGACTGCCGTTGGCGAACTTGGGGATGTGGTGGAGGTAAAGGATATCAGGATGGCATATGAGGAAGGTATGTTCTGCCCGCTTCCGGATGAGCTGACAGACCTTCTGCAAGATACGTGGATGGCTCCTGACGGCTGTGTGTATACGCTGCCCGGCGTCAGGCTGGAGCAGGGGATGATTTATAACAAAGATGTGTTTGACGCGCTGGGGCTGACGCCGCCTTCCACCTGGGAGGAATTTGAAGTTCTGTGCGAGACGCTGAAGGAACGGCAGTATACACCCCTAGTGGTAGGGGGAGGCGATAGCTGGCATCTGATGTTCTGGTGCAGGTATTTTTTTAATTCCTGTGTAACGTCATCGAACCCATCGTGGCAGAAGGATTGCACACTGGGGAAGGTGTCGTGGACGGAAGAGGAACCGGCGGAAATGCTGGATCGGTTCGCTGGACTGTTTGAAAAAGGATACGTCAGCCGCGGCTATGCCATGACTGGCGATGCTGAGACCTGCGAGTACATCGCTAACGGCAATGCCGTTATGCTGTATTCTCTGTGCAACCAGATCCCGAAGATACAGAGCCTGAATCCGGAGATACGGCTTGGCTGGTTCTTTATGCCGGATGATGAAGGCCGGAAATATTCCTTTACCGACAATCAGTCCGGGTGGGGTATTTCAGCGGAGTGCGGAAACGATGAGAAAAAATATGACGCTGCAGTGAATTTTCTGAAGTTTTTTTATTCCGAAGAAATTTACGGAGAAATCTGCAGCCTGATGAATGCGCTTCCGGTGACAAAACAGGAAATTCCGGTAGAAAATGAGCAGCTAAAAGCAATCAGCGAAGAGGTCGGCAGTGGAGTACTGAAGCCTGAGATGCAAATCGGGGATGAAGATACGCCGGAAGGTTTCCGGAATTTTTTGTGCGCAGGTTTGAAGAAAGTGCTTGACGGGGAAAAAACAAAAGAAGAGATGTTAAAAGAATACCAGCAGGAATGGGAAAGGGCGGTTGCGGATGCAGGATAAGAAACCGGAAGAGAAGAAGCGCATTTATAGCAGCATGTTTGTAAAAATGTTTATTGCTTTTATTCTGATTGGCCTGATTCCGCTTTTGCTGACCGGACAGATCCTTTATATGCGGCTTTCATCCAGTGTGGAGGAGGTTATGATAAGCAACGCGTCACAGATGGCGGTGAACATGGGAAAAAACGTATCCGACCTGATTGGAAAATATGATGATATTACGCAGTCTTTGTACGATTATACTTCCGATGATTATCTGTACTTTTATGAGCTGTTGGATGATACAGAGCTGGAGGAAGAAGAACGGGAACGCCAGATTACCAATATTCTTTACAACATAATGAATATGGATCGGTCCATTCAAAATGTCCGGTTTATCTATGATAAGATTTATAATGTGAGCCGGGATTCCACAAAGAATATGGATATCCGCAAAGTGCTGGACGCGCAGTGGAAACCGCGGGAGGAAGATTTAAACAGCCTTTATATCATGCCGACTCATTCGGAAAGCAACTATTATTATAATTCCGAAGAAAAGGTGTTTACTATGGCGCGGAATTATATGGATGTGTCAACGATGCGCACGGCAGGGAGCAGGCGCATGGGAACTTTGTATGTTGATTTCGATCCATCGGAGCTGGAGATTCTGGAAGAGGGAATGGATATGGGGGAGGACAGCGAGGTCGTTGTGGCAGACGCAAAAGACGGTACGGTCATATACAGCAGGGATTCGGAGAAGGTGACACAGAAAAACCAGAGCATCAGCGGCATTCTGGAAGCCTTGGAAGGCGAGAGCGGGGTATATCGGACAGAAGACAGCATTTATGCATATTGCAGTGTAGAAAATACCGATTGGAAAGTACTGGCAAGTATCAGCAGGCAAAATATCGAAGGAATGTATATGGACAGCGGCAGGTTTGTTCTCGGGATGCTGGGAGCCGCTGTGCTGATTCTTGTGGCGTTTTACGGATTTTCCCGTTATACCAGCCGTCCGGTCAGGACGTTGAAAGACGCGATGGAAAAGATGCAAAAAGGCGAACTGGATACCCGGGTAGACATCCGCAGCCATGATGAAATACAGGTTCTGGGGGAGGGATTTAACGAGATGGCGGATCATCTGCAGCAGTACATTGATCAGGTGTATGTGGCTGAACTGCGGCAGAAGGACGCGGAGCTTGCCGCGTTGAAATCCACGATCAAGCCTCATTATCTGTACAATACACTGGAGGTAATCCGCATGACGGCAATTTCAGAAAACGCGGAAAAAGCCTCCAGATTGATTGACAGTCTTTCCAAACAGCTTAGGTATCTGATTGGAAATGAATCGGATCAGGTAACGCTGAAAGAGGAACTGGAAAACATTCGGGAGTATTTTTATATTGTAAAAGTGAGGTATGAAAATCTTTATGATCTTGAGATGGATGTTCCGGCGGATTGCCTGCACCTGAAAGTGTTGAAGCTGATTCTGCAGCCTGCAATTGAAAATGCGGTAAAACATGGGCTGCGTCCGAAAAAAGGAGCCGGAAAGGTTCGGATCAGTGTGCTGAGAAGATCCGGATGCCTGTGCATCACTGTTATGGATGATGGTGTGGGGATGCCGGAGGAGAAGGTGCAGGAAATCACAGATCTGCTGGGGAAGGACACTATCGGGAGCAGGAAAGGGGAAACAATCTCAATCGGCATTAAAAATACGTATGACCGGATTGTAAAGAATTACGGAAATAGCTACGGATTTCAGATTACAAGCTGCGAGAACCTGGGAACAATTGTGGAATATACACTGCCGGTGCTGGAGGAATGAGAAATGTTAAAAGTAATCATAGCCGATGATGAGCCTGTCATCGTAAAAGGATTGAAAAAGCTGATCCCGTGGGAAGAATACGGTCTGTCCATCATAGATGAAGCGATGGACGGAAAGAAACTGTGGAAGAAAGTGACAGAGAAAAAGCCGGACATTGTCGTTTCAGATATCTGTATGCCAGAAATGACTGGCCTGGAATTCATGGCACGCTTAAAGCAGGAGCAGATAGAGCCTCAGGTGATTTTTATCAGTGGATATCAGAAATTTGAATATGTGCAGGAAGCGATCCAATTGGGCGCAGTGGATTATATTCTGAAGCCGGTGTTAAGGGAAGCGATGGAGGGAGCCGTGAAAAAAGCGCTGCTGCGTCTCCGCAATCAGGAAAGGCTGGAAATATTCCGGGAAGAAAAGAATGAACTTCAGGAACTGCTTGCAAGACTGAACAGTGATAATGGATATGCGCCGGAGGAACTGTATGAAAGCTTCTGTAATATGGGGATCGATTACAAAGGGAAAACCTTTGTTGGCATCTGCTTCTATCTTGATGACAAGCGGAAAAAGCGGCTAGAAGTGGAGAATTATAAAAAAGCAGAATTGATTAAATTCTCTGTGTTTAACCGTATCCAGAACTTTTTCCGGGATAATAAGAAGGGAGTTCCGATGAAAAGGGAAGAGGACTGCCTTTATATTCTTTGCATGATTGAGCCAAAAGAGAAGGGAACATTGCTCTCAGACTACGTGCTGCCGGTGTTGGATTTGGTGGAGCAGGAGATGAAAACAGAACTTCGATCCGGCGTGGGATCGTTTTCGGAAAAAGCGTCCGATTTGGGTTATATGTATAAATCGGCAAAATTTGCATATGAGATGCGGTATTTTTTAGACAGGAAAGTGATCTGCGCAGACGATATCCATAAGAAATTCACAGATTCCTTTGAAGATTACGAACGGTTGAAAAAAGAGATCCTGGAAATGCTTGTAACCCGGAGGCCGGAAGTAACGGAGAAGTTTGAAGAATGTATTGAATTAATCAAAAATCTTCATTACGGAAACCGCTATGCTGTGATTAACCGTTGTATTCTTTTTTCTGGAACACTCAATGACGACCTAAAGGCATATGGCGCCGCTTTTGGAGAAGATGAAAAAAGGCAGATT
>OKWJ01001956.1_pt1 | contig 12330 bp, 13 predicted proteins | sample 1607121 | NCBI WGS metagenome assembly OKWJ01 (sample SAMN04414080, study PRJEB24778) | human gut metagenome | material: faecal | host: Homo sapiens | reverse complement strand
AACCCGCGCATGACGCAGGACGTCTACACCGACGCGCAGGAGCACTATGTTGCGAGCGTTTCCGACCGCGTGCGCGGGCTGTTTGACACCAAATAACGCCCTGTTTTGACACCAATTTGACACTTTTTCGGCACTTTTGCAAGGAGAATTATATAATACTTTATCCAAAAAAAATAAAAAAGACCCACAACATATAGTGCCATTTTCGATAACATACTATATGTTGTGGGTTTTGGTGGAGTTGTTCCTTCCAAATCCGAACCTAATTCCTCGTTAATTTCGCCTATCGTGGCAGTTTTTGAGCCGTCTTTGTAGTTAAATGTAAAAACAACTTTGTCATCATAGACGAAAATGCTGTTTATAAAACTTTCTACTAATCGCTTGCGGCTTGCAATATCAGTCAAATCTGTTTTACGAAATTTAGTAATCCAAAATGCAATGTGTTCTTTTGTGATTTTCGGTTTTTGCAATTCTTCGCTGTAAATAGCAACTTTTATTTCTTCACGTTCCTGTTCCAATGCTTCCAAGCGTTCTTTTGTAGAAGAGGTAAGTATGCCTTGCTGTATGGCGTTGAGCATATTCTGTATACCTGTTTCTATCTCTTTTAGCCGTGCATGAAGTTGCGGTAATTTTGTATTTTCCTGCGCGATAAGTTTGAGTATTGCATCGGCTACACGTTCAATCAAATCATCATCCATAACGATTTTCATTATGTAGTGAATTGCAGCATCTTCAATCCAATCTTTTTTTACAGGCTTTTTGTTGCAACCCATCTTTCTTTTTGCGTGTGAACACTTGTAATAACGGTGTATCGTTCCCGTATGGCTTTTTCCGCTTTCACCGACCATAAACGTGCCGCATTTTCCGCAAAATAATTTCGTTGTTAATATGTAATCGTCCTCCGCCTTGCGCATGGCAGGGGCTTTTTTGTTTCTCGCCATAATTTCCTGTACTCGTTCAAACAACTCTTCGGAAATAATAGGCGGAATGGCGTCGGGAATAAGTGTATCTCGAAACTTGTATTCGCCAATATAACGCCTGTTTTTCAACAGATAATGCACAACATTGAGAGTGATCTTATTTCCTTGTGAGGTGCGAATTCCGCGCTTTGTCAAATCTTTTGCAATATCGGTCATCTTTTCGCCGTCGGCATAACGCGTGAATATTTCCACAACGATAGGAGCGGTGTTTTCGTCGATTTCCAAGCGTTGTTCATTCATCCGATAACCAAAAGTCAGTCCGCCTCCGTTCATTTTTCCTTTTAAGGCGTTTTCAGTCAGACCGCGACCAATTTTTTCAGATAAATCAACGGAATAGTATTCCGCCCAGCCCTCAAGCATAGATTCAAGCAATACGCCTTCGGGACCGTCCGAAATGTTTTCTTTTGCGGAAACAACTTTAACGCCATTCTTTTTCAGTATATTTTTATAATAGGCAGAATCGTAGCGGTTACGGGCGAAACGATCCAATTTCCATACGAGGACAGTATCAAACAATTTGCGATAACTGTCTTTTATCATCCGCTGAAATTCGGGGCGATTGTCTGTCTTTGCTGAAAGCGCACGGTCTATATATGTGCTGAATACTGTAATTCCTTTACGGCCTGCAAATTCCATACACTCTCGAATTTGTCCTTCGATACTTTCTTCACGTTGATTGTCAGAAGAATATCGAGCATAAATAACCGCTTTCATAACTTATCTTCCTTTTTCTCTTTATGTAGATTATATCATAGAAAACTTGACAGATATAGTCATATATAAAAATTATTTTTGGTTTTCCTGCAATAATTTTAAAATAAACTCTTTCAGTTTTGCATTGGCAGGAGAGTTCGGATCGAAACACATTTCGATGAAATCATCTATCTGTTTGCTTTGCGATAAATCGGATTGCCCGAAATACTTTCCGTGCGGATTATCCGTTCTTCCCAATAAATAATCGGCAGACACATCGAAATAATCTGCTAATTTTACGAGAACAGGATATGAAGGCATTATTGTGCCAAGTTCATATCTTGCAAGAACCGGTTGTTTTACATTCTCTAAAATTGCAGCAAGTTTTGCTTGTGATATTTTTTGTTTTTCGCGCAAAAGTTTTATTCTTTGCCCAATGATTTCCGTTTCCATAAAGCACTCCTAACTTAACAATCAATGTTATTGTAGCATATATAAACCAGATTATCAATACAGTTTAAGAATAATAATGCAATTATGGTATTAAGCCAAGGACCCATTCCGATAAATGATAGAGGTATTAGTGCTATAAAATATATTGATCAATATGTCTTAAACGGTATCCGTAATTTTAAGAGAGCGATTGTTAAAGTTCAGTCTTATTGCACCGATTTTTACTTTTTTGCCGTTGAAAACATGCAAGTCAAACTCGTCTTTTTGTACACTGCCATTAGAAATCTGGCTTTCGACGGCGTATAGTGCGGGGCGATCGATAAATACGATTTTATCTGCTACAGCCTTTAATTCTCCGTTTAATTGTCTGAAGCCAAAATGTATTTGGTTCATTCTCGAAAGACACGTCGATACAACAACGGCAATATTCAGTTCTTCTGCCAGTTGTTTCAATTTACTCATCTGCATTTTGACCATTTTATGCCTTATTGTTAACTGAGACAATAGTATATTATCTATAAACAACACGGACATTTTGCTTGTCTGCTTTATGAGTCTTGTTTCGGAAATCAATTCAGGAAGCGTTGTGAAATTGTCAAAAAAAATAAACTTATTTTCCATAAGAAGATTTTTTAAATATCTTTCACCTTGCAAAAATTTTTTGCCTTTCAGCTCATCGTCGACATTTAAGTGCGATATTAAGCGCACTAATTTGTCGTATGCGTCGTAATCCTCCAAAATTTTATCACGACAAGATAGATATGCACAAGTGTGATCGGAAAGAATATTTACCAAAAGATTCATCAGTAGAGCCGTTTTGCCGATAGCCGGTCGAGCGGCAACAACCACAATTTCACCCATTTTTAATCCGCCCAACAACCTGTCGTAACCATTTAATCCCGTATTAATAAAACGATTGTCCATTTTAACACCTCCATGTTTACGTTATCGTATCACAAATAACGTACCGTTTCGAGGACATGGCGCAAAAATGCCGTCGAAAAAAACGACGGCGCTTAAAAATTATTCATAACGTTGACAACCATGCTGCAAAAGATTGTACAGTTTTTCGCGTAGTGACAACGGAGATATGATTTCGACATGTTCTATGTATTGCAGTGCCCAGTACGCCATTGCGTTTGGACTGGAGGTAAGAGTTACGTGTACTTTTTCGCCCTCGGGTTGTATGCGTATATCATATCCGAACCAATCAACAATTTGGTCTATAATGATCTTGTCTGCTAAAAGTTCGATTTGTTCAGGCTCGTCGGTAAACATATACGGAAGCGAGGAAGAAAATCGTTTATAATCAATTCCGTTTTCATATCCTTCTACCGCTCGAAGAGTTGTTTGCGGTAAATCTGTAAGGTGCATATCAGTAATCTTATCCATGCGATAATAGCCCATGTTCTTCCACTTTTCGTTGAGAGCAATGAGGTAATAATGTTGATTATGTAAAATCATTTGATAGGGACTTGCTGTATGAGTTGCCGATTTGTGCAGTTTTTTATCTTCGCCGAATTTATTATAGGTAAATGTGATTTGTTTTCCTTTTTCGATGGCTTCGTCCGCAAGTTCGATATTCAAAAACAAATCGCAATTCTGCGTTTTGTTCCAATCGTTGACGGAATAGATATTTTTGATATGGCTTTTAAAATATACATTGGACTGTTTAGCAAGTTTCTCAATGAGATCTTTGGAATGGTGCGGTGAAATATGTTTGGAGCATAGTACGCCGTCAATGAGCAATTTCAATTCCGCATCTTCAAACGCGCGCTCATCAAGATAACTTCCTGCACGGGTACTTATAATTTCGTAGCCCGCCTCTTTCAAAAGGGATAAATTACGTCCTATAGCCTTGCGTTCGACTTCAATTCCATAGTCGCGCTGTAAAATCGCGGCAATCGTTTCCTGTTTCAACGGATGATTACAATCACTATATTTTTGCAAAATTTGTAAAATACGGATCAACGCTAATTTTTTTGGTTCAAGCATAATAATTTCCCTTTATCTTTTAATGTGACAATTATGGTACTTTAGTTGCGATAAAGTAATATTCGTAAAGGAGGAGCGATATGCAATTAGGTAAAATGAGATATATTGAAAATGAAAGCGGCTTGGAAGCGGGGTATGAAGATTACGATATTGACGGGGAGGGAACTGATTATGAAGTTATGATTTGGATCGGAAAAGACGGAAAAGAAAAAATCAAAACATTTCTTACAAAAAAATATGGAGAGGGTAAAACTTTGAAAGAAATGCTGATTGCAGAGTGCGGTGTACAGGGCGATACAAAGTTTGAAAACTTATGCAAAACTCTTTGTGTGCAATTTAACCGGAATATTTGGATTCATTAGTATTGATACATTATAGAAGTATTATAAACTGCATTTTTAGGCTTGTCAATATTTGCGGGATATTTCTGCTACATTACAAGTTTATTGGCGAAAATTAATGGAACATTTTTTCAAAGCGTTTGAGCCAAAAATAAATCGGGCGGAAAGTTTTGTTATTGAGATAACTTTCCGCTTTTTTTCGTATTGCATATGGCACGCCGAAATACGCTTCCGCAATGCTTCCTGTAATTGCTGCAAGTGTATCGCTGTCACCGCCGATACTGATTGCGTTTCGGATAGCATTTTCAAAGTCGTGTGATTCAAAAAACGCTTCCAATGCTTGCGGGACAGTATTTTGACAGGTTTCGTTAAATTCGTATGAGTCGCGAATTTCATTTAGCGTAAAGTCAATTTTATAATAATTATTTTCGATATATTTCTGTATTTCTTCTTTTGTTTTGCTTTGTCGTGCTAGAAAAATTGCCGCGGCAACAGATTCTGCTCCTTTTAATCCTTCAAGATGACTATGACTGACCGACGTGACTGCGTAGGAAAGATCTTTTACTTCGTTCATATTCCGCGCAACAAAGCCGACAGAGCTGATACGCATTGCGGCTCCGTTACCGAAACTATTGTAAGGTTTGGGATTATCGCTATATATCCATTCATAAAAACTGCCACCAAAACCGCAATTCGGATGAGGTCTTCCGAGTTCCTGCATACAAGATATGGCGCGCTTGTTTAAATCGGCAAAGTTTCCGTTGCATTCCAAAATTGCTTTGCCGAGCGCCACAGTCATAATGCTGTCGTCCGTGGGAAAACATTCGTCGGTAAAGAGATCAAAATCTTTTGCGCGATAGTTATCAAATTCAAATCTGCTGCCGACGATATCGCCGATGATTGCTCCGATCATTGATTTTCCTCCTCGTTTTGTTTGACGAAAAATTCGCAATCGCCGTTTTCAAAAATTTGTCTTGGTTTGCAAAAAATATAGATTTTACATTTCGCCTTAAACCAATGTGATTGATTTTGAAATGCGCAATTTTTACAAGCTCTGCAAGTTTTCGTAAAATCGTTTCTGCTCATATCTGTATCCATACGATCACCTCAATCGATCATTCCTTCGTAGCGCGTATATCTGGCGCCGTACGACTGCAGACTAATCATGATTCCATCTGCATAATACTCAAAAGTAAAATCATTGACTCCTAAATCGGAAGGGAACACGCGATACCATACATCATCGAAAAGAAAGGATACGCCTACGCCTTTTAAATAATAGTTTCTTTCGATGGGATCTTCGTTGCGGAATTCTTCAATCGATGTATTCAGCCATTCCAGTAATGCGGGTGGTACCTCGTCCTTGCCGAAATAATGAATGTTTTCGGGTAGCCTCCATTCCCGTAATATAACGTCGGTCGTATCAAAGTCTGCATCTCCATCACCATTTCCGTGTAAGATACCGTGAACTACATTTTCTTCCGAATAAATACCAGTACCGTATTTTGCAAGAAAATGCAAGTCTTCTTTTGATAATGCCATTTTCGTTCTCTTTAATTCATTCCAAAAGTTATTTCGCATATCGTTTATATGCAATACAAATAAAAGATAACTTCTCTCGAAAATAAGCCGTAAATAGTCTTTTATGCGGTTATTGCCGTTTTGATATAAATCGGCAAGCCTTTGGTCTTTTAAATAATATTTCATAAACTCTTCCATTACAATCCTCCTTTCATTTTTATATTATACCATTATATAAGTACCAAATTGAGGACATTGTAAAGTCAACAGCGCGCAAGAATCTTGCGCGCTGCATTGAAATGTGGAATTGGTTAAAATTTAATTTTCAAATAATTTCTGAAAGGTGTTTTTCAATTCCTGATACATATCATAATCTTCCAAAACGGAAAGCGATTCTATGATGCCGTTATAATACCATTTTATGTTTTCTCTGTCCGAGCGGAACCGTTCCCACAGCTTTTCGCCTACTTTTTGATAATCGGAGAGCATACTGCGAAGATTTGAAAGTTTATCCGCACAGCACACGAGCTGTGTTTCAAAACTTTCATTCGGAAGTCTGGCAATGGTCGTCTGCTTTCGTTCTTTCCAGCTTTTGGATTTGTCTTCCGATTCGCTTGCTACGATGTCTGCAATTTCTTTGCCGAAGTATTCCAAAACATCGTCGTATGTTGTTTCGGTGTCCTCGATTGTGTCGTGCAGAATGCCTGCAACGATCACGTTTTTATCGCAACCGTTTTCGGTCAATATTTGCATTACTTCCATGGGATGAACGATATAAGGAAGCTCTGTTCCTTTGCGCTTTTGATCTTTGTGACGAATTGCCGCAAATTCTATCGCTTTGTGAATCAACATAATTTTACACTCCTTTTTTCATTTGCTTGTATTATAACAGTTAAAAAGTCCCGTTTATGGTACATAGTATATGCTAAAATACAAAAGAAGTCAAGAAGGGCGGCGTCATTCAAAACAGAGAATGTACGCAGGTGAAACGTCGAGAATGAGGCAGATATTTGCGAGCGTGTCCAGTGCAGGCATTTTATCTCCTCTCAGGTAGTGAGATATTGTTGACGGTGAAATCTTCAAAAGCTGCGCAAGTTTGGTTTGTGTGTAGCCGCTCTGCTTGATGGATTCGGTCAACCTTTCTCGGATTTTTTCGAGTGTTACCATAGTATAAATACCTCCATTATTATAGTATGCCTATTGGGCATTTTATACTTGACTTTTGACCATTGGGCAGAGTATAATAATTAAGAGAAAACAGCATATAAAACTTTTTTAACAAAAATGCTATGCAAAAAAATTTTGAAACATTAAAAAGGAGAAAAATATATGAATGATAAAGTTTATATAGTAAATCAAGAATATAAAGCTAACTACAAGGTGTTTTTTGTGGATCAAGCCTATAAAGAAAAAAATGCCGAAATTTTGAAAGGCTGTAAACTTACCAATCAAGAATATCAGGCAGCAATTAAAGTATTTATTGTAAATCAGGAATATAAAGCAGATATCAAAATTATGCGAAAAAATTTCCCTACTGCATAAAAATTGATCCGCATAGCATTTTTGTTATTTAAATTTCGGTAAAATAATGGACGAAAAAATTACAGCATTGATTATCATTATTGCGGTTTCTGGGTTGATTCTATTTCTTTTAAGCCGCAAATATAAAAAAGAAGACGGTACAACGGATTGGGCGAAGGTTTGGAAGGTTTTCGGATGTATTGTATTTTTTGGGTTGTCTTGCTTTATATACTCGTAATGTTCGTTGCAAAAGCAGGTTCCCCTCAAAAGAAAAATGACGATAAAAAGCAGAAAAAAGATTGAAACAATGACCGTTTTCGATTATAATAGAAGCCGATGGTATTAAAGCACAATGTACTATCAGATAAAGGGAGGATCGTATGGCAAAAAATATAGAGCCACGTCTCAAAAAAATCGGAGAATACTTAAAATTAAATAGGGATACAGTTTTTGAGATTCCTGCATATCAACGGGCATATTCTTGGGATATAGCAAGATGCGATAAACTATGGCAGGATATCCAAAATTTTGCCGACACAAATTATTCAGATTCGTATTTTTTTGGAACAATTATTATCAATTGTAAAGATGAAGACAAAAAATATGTTTTAATCGATGGACAACAGCGAACGACATCTTTCTTGTTGTTGTTAAAAGCACTGCTTATTAAAATCAACGAGGAGATTGGCAAGACTCCTGCCGATCAGGATTCCGAAAAACTTTTGCGCGGTTTAAGGGATCGCCGAAGAGAAATTATGACGATCTTATACAAAGCCGATAAAGATGACGTCTCTGATTATCCGAATGAAGATGAAGATAAAGCGTTATTCAATTCTAAAATACTTGAGAATCTCTCTATCAACGAAAACGATAGTTACAAGAACGAATTGCAAACTATTTTGCGCGCCTACAGTTTTGATGAAGCGAAAAATAACGTGGTGCGCATTAAATACAAACAGAAAGATAATGTTTATACTAACTTCTTCAAAAATTTCAAGTTTTTCTACGAAAAAGCAAAAAGCACTCTTTCTACTCCCCAATTAAATAAATTTACGAAATGTATTTTGGATAATTGTGAAATTATAGAAATTAAAAGTTGGCAAGTCGACCAAGCCATTACAATGTTCAACTCACTGAATTCCGATGGCATGCCGCTTTTCGATTCAGATATATTGTCTGCAAAATTTTTAGCTAAAGCGGAAAGTGTAGGGCAAGGAACAGAATTTCAAACACTTTGGAAGACCCTTTTAGAAACAATTAATTTGCCTAATAATAGTGAAATTATTAATATAGACTCTATTTTGATGCAATATATGTATTCCATACGTGCTTCAAGAAAAGAGACGATCAGTGAAGCAGGCAAAGCAATCGTCACAACTCCGGGTGTGCGCAGATATTTTGAAGAAGGAGATGGAAAAAATACAAAAGAAGTTATTATTGAGCACCCTATTGAATCTTGCCAGCAAATGCTATACATCGCAAAAATTTGGAACTCCGTCGCTGAAAATACTGCCTTGAAAGTGTTATTGAAATTCAATGATAACGTCAAATTGTTTTTGGGTTGTTACTTTTATCGTCTGAACGGAATTGCTCCTTCTTCGGACGAAATAACAATGTTGGCAGAAACGCTGCTTAGATTGTTTACTGTTTTGGAACTCGTTGACGCAGGTTATTCCAGTTCAAATTTTAAGTCTTTCTTGTTTATCGAGTCCGTTCGTTTAGTCGATAAAACTGTTCCCTTAGAGAGGATAAAAGAAGATTTTACGCAACATATCAGAAAAATTTGGAGCGAAAACGATCTTCGTGGCGAGATCCTTGATTATGACAAAAATGCTCTCGTTTACCTAAATGAGTATCTGTTTGCAAAAGAAAATAACATTCCTTTTCAATTCAGCGAAAAATACGATATTGAACATATCATGCCATACAGTGGCACGAATTTGCAGGTGATTCGTAAAGATGCGGAAATTGCTAATGAGGAAGATTTCAAAAATATTGTCAATAAACTCGGAAACAAAATTTTGTTAGAAGTTAAAATCAATCGTTCAATCGGTAATGAATGGTTCAGTACAAAGGTCTCTACAAATTTGAAAGATAAAACCGGGTATATAGACAGTGTTTATCCACTTGCGACTTCTCTAGTCAGTCAGTATAAGGATAACAATAAACCCTATTGGAAGAAAACCGATATATTGACAGCTACGGAAAAAGCAAGCAACCGCATCTTAAAATTTATTTTTGATTAAAACATTGCGAATTAACAAAATACGAACAAATGTTTGTATTTTGTTGACCGGTAAAAATATATATGATATAATACTAGAGTACAGGTGTAGATATCGCCTGTACTCTTTTGCTATACTTTAAAATGTGTATGGCGTAGTTCTCCCCTTACAGAGGGGACACAGGATTATCTGCGCAGCGGAGCGGGATTGCTCCGCGAAGTTTTCAGCGCGTATTGCGCTGCACCCGAGCCGTCTGAAAGACGAGCCGTTAAGGGGATTTGTAAGCGTACAAATTTTTGAACGTGTAAAGCCCTTATATGGTTGTTGTTTTTCGTCAGGCAATGAGGGGCTTTTTTGTGGTACAATTTTTCCGAAAAAGCCGACGTTCTCTTTGCTTGAAAAAGATGTGCGATGAAAGGCTTTTTTAAGTGTACTCTTTTTATGGAGTTGAGCCTATTTTATCTCGCATTTTTAGACGCGCGATTATGGGTTTTATTTGCGTACAATTTTAGATGTCGAGGCGCGAAAACGTATTCAACAGTCGGCATCACAATAGAATGGCTAACCACCATAGAGCAATGAAAAGTTGCTAAATACGGTTAAGGTCGGTGATACGCGAAAAGCTGTCAGCGACTTTTTTGCACCTTTTTTTAGTTATCGCAGCCCTCTCCTTTCGGCGTGGGTAAAGATAAAAACAAATCAGATAAGGAGGAAGATATGAACAAACAAAGAACGATTAGACCGCCGTAATGCGGCAATCGGAGATAAAAAACGGAAAGCAAAACAGACGAAGACAGCCGGTTCCGTACCGTGCTACAGAAGCGGAGCAGACTGCCGATTTTTGTAATGGCGAGGTACGCAAGTGGCAAGCCACTTGCTGAGCGTTTCGCTCGCCTCGTTAGGGGAAATGCTTTCCCCTAATACCCTTTGCAGCAACAATAAAAAATTGGGAGGAAAAAATTATCGAAAAGAAAGTAAAGAGAAAAAGACCAATCACTTATTCCTTTCGTGTATCGGAACAGGAACGGAAAATCATTGACGAGAAAGTAAAATCAAGCGGGTTGAACCGAACGGAATTTCTGATCAGAGCATTGACGAACAAACCCGTAACCATGATCGGGCAAGGCGGCGAACTGTTGACAGAACTAAAACGACAGGGAAACAATCTCAATCAAGCACTACGAAATAGCTATTTGAAGCCGGACGAAAAGCAAGAGATACTGTCTGCTGTTGCAGAGTGCAAGAGAGCATACCGCGGATTGCTCTCCGCCATTGAGGGAAACTGAAATGCCGCTTTTGAAAGGTACCGCAGGCAAAGCCATGCCGGATATGGCAATCGGTTACATTACCCGAAAAGATAAGGCGAAATATATCGACGCGCAAAACCTTTTCATAGACGAGGACTATTCTGCTCAGTTCAAAGAAACGGCGGCGAGGTTCGGGAAATATACGGACTACGACGAGAGAAAGTATTACCATTTCAAACTCTCCCCTGATCGTGCAGACCATGCCGATCCGTTTATGGTACAAGAGTATGCCAAAGCCTATGCGGAAAAAGCCTTCCCTGATTGTGAGTGCGTAATTGCAACGCATACGGACACAAAGACCGTTCACGTTCATATCATTGTCAATGCCGTTCACCCGCTCACAGGAAGAAAATTGCGGTTTACGGAAAGCAGATATACCAAACTCAAAGATATGGCGAACGAGATCGGAAAAAAGTTCGGGCTTTCAGCATTGGATTTTCGAAAGAAGGCGCAAAACAAACGAACCACAGAAGAAACGCATATCATTTTGAAAGGCGGAACGAGTTGGAAAGAAGATTTGCGGGAAGTTATTGAAGAAGGAAAACGCACGGCAACCAGCGAGAGCGAGTTTATAGCTCATCTTGCAAAATACGGGGTAAGCATTACGAGGAGCAAGACAGAATACTCCTACCTTCACCCCGAAAAGAAAAAGGCTATCCGAGGGCTGAAACTCGGACAAAATTATACGAAAAGAGAGGTATTAAATGTCATTGAAAAACATGGATACAGGACAAACGGCAACACCGCTTACGATGTTGCAGGAAATGAACGAACAGGACAGACAGCATATCAAAACCGATTTGCTCAAAGAAGCGTTAGCGATATCGAACGAGAAATGCAACAAATTGATCGAGACGCAGAACAAGCTCATCGAGGAAATGCGGGCGGATATGGCGGTGACGGAGTACGATTTGACAACAACCGTGGACAAAGCGGTACGGGAAATCAAAACGGAAACCGCGAAAACAGAGAAACTCAACGAGAGCATCGGAATACAAGTCAAAAAGGCGGTTTCGACTTCTGTAAATGATATGAAAGCGGAAATGCTGATCAACGTGCGGGAAACATTATCCAAAACGCAGGAAGAAATCCGAAAAACCGAAAAAGAAATGGAACAGTTACGGGAGAATATCCGTTTCGAGAGCGGGTTTCGCAAATTTCTGCTGTGGCTGACACCAGCATTACTTGTCGTGCAGACGATCGTACTTGCAATTTCATTGCTTTGACCACAACTGAATAATCGCTGAAAAGGAGAATAATGTTATCGGGAAAAAATGTCGAGAAAGAAAAAGAA
>OKWJ01001947.1_pt1 | contig 12397 bp, 14 predicted proteins | sample 1607121 | NCBI WGS metagenome assembly OKWJ01 (sample SAMN04414080, study PRJEB24778) | human gut metagenome | material: faecal | host: Homo sapiens | reverse complement strand
CCGATCAGGTCCACCAAAATGGAAATCGCCGTGGTTTTTACCACGGCGATTTCCACGTTTGACCACAGAAATACCACAGACGGATTTCTGTTTTGACCACTTGAAGGGCACCCCCTTTTCGGAAGGAGTGCCCTTCATTGTTTACTGTCCCGCAAAATCTGAGGTAGTATTTTAATGTTTTACATTTGCAATGCTGGACTTTCCTCGCCCCTGAGTTCGGCCCGAATCTCATCATAGTATCTCTGCACCGTTGTGCGGTCCATGTTCAGGTCCCTTGCGATTTTGGCTTTATTGGTCACGCCGGGATTCTCCCTCAGGTAGGCGGCGATGGCTTTCTTCTTGGGGCTTACCCCGTCGGGGTACTCTGTGCTGTCTCCCGAGCGCAGGGCGGCGATCTCCGCCTTCATCTCCAGGATCAGCACCTTCAACTTCTCCTCGCACTCCTCGCGGGTGTGGGCGTAGACGTTGCGAGAATGCTTCTTGCCGTCGATCCACATGGGCGAGTAGCGGCCCTCGAAGAGGTGATCATTGATCTCGGTGATGCAGCCGGTGCTGTGTTTGACATAGAGCAAGTCCAGATGGCCCAGCTTTTTCTCCCGGTCCCAAACAACGATGGCCCCGCCGACGATTTGCCCGCCCTCCACCGCCTTGTAGGCGATGGCCCCCTCCGCGCCAAGGGAGCGGTCGATGTCGGACTCCGGCAACACCAGCTCTCCGTCGGCGAAGCAGCCGCCCTCCTGGGCGCCCAGCTGGAATGCCCCCTGCATATCCGCCTTGTACTGGGGCAAGTCCCTTTTCTCCAGTAAACGCAGTCCCAAATTCATGTTCCGATCTTCCTTTGCAGATACACCATATCCACTAGTTGGACCCCGCACTCATAGATAGGATGGTCGTAGTGGTCGGTGAAGAAGTTCTTCACCAGATGGTGCCTGCGAAACCCGCAGGCCTCGTAAAACGGAATGGTGGACGGGCTGTCTCCAGTGCCCACCTGCAGCACCGCATAGCGTCCTGAATAGGTTCGGATGAGGAAGTCCACGAGGGCCTTTCCATAGCCTTTGCCCTGAAAGCCCGGCTCCACGGCGATGTTTTTCAGTTCCAGAACGCCGTCGCCCTCGTCAGCCACCACGCACTCGGCTTTGACTTCGCCGTCCTCCAGCACATACATGGTCCCACGCTCCAGATAGCGGTCGATCATGTCCTCCTGCTCGTCCGCTAGCAGAAGCAAGTCAAGGTACTGCTTTTTATCCTTCTCAACTTTTCTGATTTCCATGGGCACACCTTACTTTTTTAGGAGCCGTTTCAAAGCGGCGGCGTCCAGCAGATTCACCGTCACGAACTTCCCTTGATAAAATACCGCCCAGTTGTTGAACACACCGGGCAGAGCCTTGGCCTTTTCCAAAGTGTCCACCGGAATGAGAGTATAGGGTACCTGCATCTCCTGACAAGTCTTGCGCACCAGCTCCACGCTCTGATGGATGTAGGGACACTGGGGGCTATAATAGATGGTCAAGTCCGAGCTTTCGATCTCCAACTGCTTGGCATTCTCCGCAAAGTGCGGCTTGGTTCCGTCAAAGGAGCGGGCCAGCAGCCGATAACCGTCCGGGGTGGTATCCACCGTTTCAAACCCATATTTCGCTGCGAAGGCCTGGTCCGAGAGCCAGGCCTTCTGCTTTTCCGCACCCAGCATACACACGCCGGATTTGCCCTTTGCCTTGGCGTCTGCCAGGCAATATTCCATCAATTCTTTTCCATACCCCTTCCCCTTTTCGCGGCCCTCGACCCAAAGGCAATACAGATAATAATAGTTGTCGCCTACGACGGGAACCCACGCCGCTTCAAGGGGCGCATATTCGATAAAAACCGTAGCTTTTTCATTTAGCTTTCTAAAAACATGGCCTTCCTTCAAGCGCTCCGAAAGCCATTGCCGCTTCGCTTCGATTCCCGCATGAACGCTTTTGCTGCGGATAATGCAACATAAATGCTCATTTGCCAGATTTTCCGGCGTTAAATTTATAAAATCATGCTCCATGTGTATGCTCGCTTTTTAATTCCGATTTATAAAACAAACGGCCCCTCAAAACAACCTTTTTCCGTCCAAAATATCTATCTTCAGCTCTTTCGCCATACTTGTCTGCTTAAACGGATTTACTTTTTCCACCGCTCCGTTGCGCTTAAAAAACGAGCCGGTATTTTTGAACCAAAAGGTTACCTTTGCTTCTATGCATTGTTTACGGATATCGAGCACCCAATCATAATCGCATTCTCTCGCTTCCCGTCCCGTTTCCCCGCCGACCGTAACGTGCTCCACCCCATGAAGGTACGGGGTTAAATCGATCGCCTCCAAAAGCGGCGCGCAGGCGATAAACCGCCGCTTTATCGGATAGGATAAAAAAAGAGGGAGCCTGTAATCGGCCGATTTCTGATTTTCGACGGTGCATCCGATATTGACGTTTTCATATCCGCCGTCCCAATCGGAGGGAAGAGAGACGGGGAAACGGTCGATCCGCTTTGTCAAAATCAAAAAGTCTATATCTTGCCTTTCCTTTATCATCGCCCACGCTTCCTTTCGCCATTCGTCCGCTTCGGGGAGAAAAAAGTCGGTGGCAAAACAGGTTGCAAGGATTTTTCCGCCTTTGATATTGTATTCGCCCTTTGCTGTTTTCCTGACCGGCCAATCGAATTTATCCGTTTTTTCTACTTTGTTTTGGCCGTACCGTTTTGCACGCGGGCCGTAAAAATAGCAATTTGCGCAGCCGTCACTGATTTTATAACAGCCCGTCCAAGGCTCCCAATTCATAGCATTCTCCTCATTCAGCAGTTTTTAACCGTATTTTCAGGTTTATAAGTTTAAGCGCCGCAAAAATTTAACGCTCTTTTTTGTATTATAACATGTACGAAATACAATGTCAATTCCTTTCTTTATCGCCGTTTTTTACATATGTTCGTTTAACCATGAATTTTATCGGCTATCATAATGAAAAAACACTCCATGGGTTTCAAGGAGTGTTTTTTGTCTTGCCTTTTATTTGCTTTTATTTGCGGGTTTTCCGTTCGGATCGCCCAAGGCAATCCCGCGCTTCTCGTTCGGCTTTTGCACGTGGCCCGCATGCACCTCGTCCGAGCCGGCTTCGGCGCCGTAATCGAAGATCTCGCCGTAGCTTTCCTTATCCGCTTCGTCGATGGGCATTCCCTGCATCAGTCCCGTACATTCGTTAGCGCAAGCCGCGTCCTCAAACAAAGTTTCCGTCTCTTCCGTAAGTTCCGGTTTCTTATCCTTTTCCATATCCACAGTATGGGAACTTTTTGAAAAACGATACCATCGATATAAATTAATTTTTGCTCGTCGCTTCCCTGCCTATACCATTTCCGCGTTTCCGCTCTCCATCGAACGGAAACACGCATCCAAAACTTTCATGACCAGCCTTATTTGATTGTGAGTGACGATCGGTTTGTCCCTGCCCTCGATCGACGCCGTGAAATTATGATAAAATTCTTCCCAGGGAGGAATCTCAGGCACGGAAGCGTCGAATGTCTGAAGCTTTTCTACGGGACGGGGGGCCATAGTGCTCGATCTGCCGTTGGAGGTGAATACAAAGCCCTCCTCCCAACCGATTTCTTTTATATTCGCCTTGATGATTTTGCCCTTGACGTCTCCCCATACGGGAACGACCGCCGTGCCGTCGTCTCCGCAGATATGCCATCTGTTTTCGCCGATATAGCACCAGCTGTCCACCACAATCTGATAACGTACGCCGTTTTTGAATTTTACGAGTATTTTATTGCAGTCGTCCACTTCGGGAAAACGTACCTTTACCGCATCGACGAAAACGATTTCCGGCTCGCTGTCGATCAGGTCGAGCATCTGGTCGATGAGATGAACGCTCCAATCGTAAAGCATTCCGCCGCCCGATACCTTTGCGCTGCGCCAGTCGCCGGGCAGCCCTTTGCAGCCAAACAAACGCGAATCGATAAAATATGGCTTTCCCACGACGTTTTTGTCTATGATGTTTTTTACGACGCGGTAATCGGCGTCCCAGCGCCTGTTTTGGTGTACGGTGAACTGTTTCCCCGTTTCCTTTGCGACGGCAAGAATTTCTTCCAGCTCCTCCGAATTCATGGTTACGGGCTTTTCGCACACCACGTTTTTTCCCGCTTCGAGCGCGGCGATACAATACTCTTTATGAAAGTTGTTGGGCGTGGAGACGAGAACGACGTCGGCCTCTTTGCATGCCCATACTTCGGCGGGCCAAGTAAAGCGCTTGAGATTTCTTTTTGCGATTTCCGTCGCCCGCTCCTCTTTTATGTCGTAGGCTCCGATTACCCGGATTTCGGGCACCCTTTCCCGTATGCTGTCGGCGTGCCACTGGCCCTGGTTGCCGAAGCCTATGATGATCATTCCGTGTTTCATGATTTTATAGCTTTATTTCTTCCTTTTTCTCTGCAGATTGATAAAGCGCGTCGAGCAGCTTCGCCGATTCCAGAATATTTTCAATGTGCGTTTTGGTATGCGTTCCGTTCTCTATCGCATCCAGAAACGCACGATCCTCGCACAGCATATGATCGGGAATATTATAGTTATAATTGACGGTGACAAGCTCGCCCTCCTCGCTCGTTCCGTAATAGGTAAAATGTCCGCCGTAAGAAAGCCTCGCGCCGCCCTTGTCTCCGAGAAAATCAATAAACATCTCGTCTTGCGCGATATTTTGCGCCCATGCGCCGTTGAAGGAAATCGACGCCTTATCCGTGCGGATATGTCCCGCGATGTAATCGTCCACGTCGTTGGTACCGTTTAAGTCCTGGGTATCCTCGGCCCACATAAAATTGTACTTATACGCTTTCATGTCCTTCGCCATTTCCGAATAGGCGTCGCAGGTCACCGTTTTCAGCTTTGCACCGCCGAGTATATATAAAATCAAATCGAGAAAATGTACGCCCCAGTCGATCAGCACGCCCCCGCCCGACTGCGCTTTTGTGGTAAACGCGCCCCCGAGCCCCGGGATACTTCTGAAGCTTCTGAAAGAGCAATATACGTGATAAATATTGCCGAATTTTCCGTTTCTGTTCATCTGTTCCAGCATTTCCACCGCTTTATTGTAGCGGTTGCAGACGCCGATATTCAAAAGCTTCCCCCGCCTTTTCGCTTCCTCGGCCATCTCGAGAGAAAGCTTATAATTGACGGTGATCGGCTTTTCGCAAAAGACGTGTTTTCCGGCGCGCAGCGCGTCCATAGTAACCGTATAATGCGCGTAGTTGGGCGTAAGGACATACACCGCGTCAACTTCTTTGTCGGCAAGCGCGAGCTTGTAATCCGTAACGACGTTTTCGACGAGATCGGGATATTCGTCCTTCTTCGCCTGTGCTTTGGCCTCGATGACGTCGCAGGCATACTTTACCCGCACTCTCTCCGAAAGAGCCTTAAAGGCGGGAAAATGGGCGTTGGTAGCGATTCGCCCGCAGCCGACGACCGCAATGCAAATTTTTTTATTCATGGTTTCAAACTCTCCTTGAACTGATATTAAATCTATTAAAAAACGAAATCGTTTTTTTCTATTGTTATTTTCGCTTTTCCTTCGCAGGAAAAAATAATTTTCTCCGCCTGTTCGGGGTTATAGGAAAGCAGGCTCATCGTCAGCTCTCCTTCCCCGAAAAATATTTCCGCGCTGCTCTTGTCGAGAAATATTTCCATTTTCAGGAAATCGTTTTCGGGGATATATTCCGCATAGCGCACCCTGCCTTCCGATTTATCTTTTTCGCCCGCAGTGATCGGATAACCGCTGTACGAACGGTCGGCTTTTATCAGCCGCGTTTTTTTATCGTACGAAATATCCGTTTTATATTTTTCGTCGGCGAATACGGATACGCAAAAACGATCCGCTTCCTTTATATCCGCCGAAATTTTTAATCGCACGACCTGTCCCGAAACGTTTGCATAGGATTTTGTCCCTTCCAGCACATCCGTGACGCGAACGGTAGCTTTATAGTACTTTTCGACGGCTGAGACGGGTTTTTGAATAAGCTTCCCGTTTTTGAGAGACACTTCACGCGGCAGAATCAACTTTCCCGCCCAGCCGTCTCCCAGCTCCGACGTGACGTTCCGCCGAGGCCACACGTTCATCCATGCGGACATAATGTTTGTTCCGCCTTTGCCCCGAATCATCTGCGCCGCATAAAAATCGAGACCCGTGTCGATTTCCGAAAAATCGGAGGCACTCATCTCGCCCCTTTCGTAATCCACCTTCCCCGTCGCATAGACGTTGGAATTACAATTCCAAAACGCATATTTCCCGTGCGGATAGGCCAGAGCGGAACATACCAACAAATCCGTCTCTCCAAAAGAGAGAACATTGGGACACTCCCAGCATTCTCCGCAGCCAAAGCGGCGCAAAAAGACGTTTTTATATTGATAACGATTTTATCATATTAGGTAATAGATTTTTTATAAGGAAATGTAATGGGTGTAGTACCATATTTGTTATCGAACTTTTGCGATAGGTAACGCATTCTCGGCACTGGATTCCTTCAACTCAGATACGCGCAAGGAATCAATAAAATCACTTGTCTTACAGCGCTCTTTTCCGTCAATAAATCTAAACAAATGGATTATAAATCTCTACGATTTCTTAAAAGCCATCAACCCGCGCAACATCTCTCAAACGTTCCGAATAATGATAAGCCCATACCAACAAAATCCCCCTCGAACCATGACGTTCAAGGGGGATTTTTATTAAAAACTGTCCATAAAAAACAAAACTGAGTCCGATTAGAAACCGCACGCAATCTCAAATATCTATTTGAATTTTTGCTCATATTATTAAGTCCATATCAAGCTCGAAACTCTTGACATAAATAAAAGGAATCGCACCAAGTGATACGATTCCCAACCGAAGTGGCGTCGGATCCCGGGCTCGAATCAGGGGCCTTACGCTTAGGAGTATTCATAAGTATTTGTGCTTATCTGCATTTGGGTGATTTTCTTGTGAAATGAGCATATAATCCACGATATACGCAGATTTTACGCTTGTATGTTGTGTGTTTATGGATATTTTTTATTGTGCTTAATATCGTTCGAGGGTAAAAAGGGTGTACAATCAATCAAATATAACCGCGATGTGCAGTTACCATAAAAATATTCACACAAAACTTTGTAACATCAATTTTGGCTTGATATTTTGTTTCGTCTTTTTCCTCTCCACAAATAAGAGCAAAACCAGTAAAAGAACTGTTCCTATCAACTGCGTATCCGTAACCTATCATTCCGTCAAAAAATTTTAACTCAAAAGATATATCTATTGCATGAATGATTTTTTGACAGTGTTGCGTCAAAAGAAATATCCCGCCCGTACAAATTCGGGTTTTAATGACTCGTTTTTCAAAGGATGCCATTCTTTGGCAATGTCGGGGTTAAGTGTTGCAATACTTTTTTCTTTTACGCTACAAACATATTGTTCTTGAATTGCAATAGAATCCCTTGCAATATCCACATCCGGATATGCTATTGATAAGCATTGACACAATAAAGTCCTAATTAAAGTATTCAAGAAAGTATTATTAGGTATATAGTGACACCATATAATATCATCTCTATCTACAAGCGAATCATCCGTTGTCTCTTTCAGACGAACAAGTTTAATGCCTTTTGATTTACAATATATATTTTTGCGTTCTTCTTTATCTTCATTTTTCTTGCCGATATGATATATCATATCGGCATATTCAATGCCAAATGATAAACTTGGAATAAAAATATCAATTTCAAATCCGTCAGAAACATATCCACTAATAACATCAACAAAATAGTGTTTAACATAGTAAAAGACGGCTTACTCGGGAAAAGATGTTTTTAATTTTCGGTAGCATATCGGACAACCTCTTCCTCTTGTAGGGTTTGCACGAGAAGATATCATCGCTTGCCATTCGTGTCCTAGAGCACATCTCCACCAAACTTTCTTCTTACTATCAAAACGAATTTTGTCTGGTGTTAAAGTTCCGTTTTTGTCATAATTCCACTCTTGCGCAATATTTGGAAAACACGCCAATAAATTATTATTTTACGAAACTTTGGGTTGATTGGGTGCGCAATACGGGCACCCCGTATTTCTTGTAGCACGTGTTGTCATTCTTGCTTGCCAATGATTGCCGCATTTTGAACGAATCCACCATGCTTTTGCATTAAGTCCATAAGATAATTTTTGAGGATTTAACCCAAGTTCGTTATTCTTTTCCTAATCCCATTCTGCCATAAGGTCGGGATTGTCAATTATATATTTTTTTCAGCCCTAGACACACCTCGGCAGTTCTGAAAATCGTATATAAATTATATCATAAAACTGTGAATAAATCAATCGGATTTATAGGACATAGATTCCCGAAAAATATTATTTTAGGAAACAGGATAAGGAGAGGGATCAAATTGCCATCACTACGACAATTTAACCACTCTCCGAGAGTTTCACAAAGTGGGATATCCACCTCACGATATTTTTTAAATTTTCACCTCGTTCATTAAAACTGCTAGCAATCTCATGCGTTCTTCTACCATATCCCACTTTTGCGAACCTTTAGAAATTAGAGCAATCAATCTATAGTTTTCAATTTGTTCCTCTGTGTAACCAACAAATTCATTACTTAGAGCTGTTGCCTTTGCAGAACTAAAAGCAGACAATTTTTTGTTTACAACAAACAGTTGTTGTAACTTTTCTTTGGGATTTTTTGAAAAATCCACATACCCGTAACCACAAAGCATACACAAAAATTTTACAAATCTTTTATTTATTCCCGATGAGAAATTCCATGTTTCATCTTTTGATAAAGCTTGCAGTTGAGTGATTAATAAATTTGTTCTTTCTAAAGCTCTCCCAGCAATTCCAGCAGAATTTTTGACATATTCTATAATATCAGAATCTACTCCACCTAAAGGAAGCTTTTCGTCAAAAATGCCTATAGCGGCATAGAACAATTTGTCAAATTCTTTTCTCTTATCTTCCCATGAAAGTTTGAACAGGAGACTTTTACTATCAACTTGCATCAAATATTGCTCTAATAGCGAATCGGGTATGGAGTTGATAATTTCGCCTGCACGCAGGCGTTCTTGATTCTGCACAAATCTAAAATATTCTGCAATAACATTATCATCATGATGTGAAATGTATGTAAGAGCCATATTGTATGAATCAAAATCCGCTTTCATTAAACTTGATAAAGTACCGTATGTTAAAGAAACTTTTTGACCTTTTTTAAACTTTTTATAGAACTTTATTGCTTCTGTTTCTTTTCCAGCGTTGTTCGCAATATCAAACTCATAAGAGTCAGAGTTATCCCTAACTATACATTTTGATAATTCGTCGTTAATTGAAAAACCACCTTGTGTAAATTCATAAATTGTAGTTAATCGTTGTTGTCCGTCAACGACCTCTGTGTCGGCACCTTTTTTATTTCGATCTGCTAAATTTCTTATTATCACACTACCGACAGGGTATCGTGATAAAATACTGAATATTAACTTTTCCTTGAAATCTGGATTCCATACCGCCCCTCGTTGATATGATGGCTGTAAATCCAAACGATCATTTCCAATCTGTTTCTTAAAAGCAGTTATTCTTCCCATCAAAGTTGCAATGGGGAGAGACTCGTTATTAAACTTTATTCTTGTTTCTGCCATAAAGCCCTCCAAATATTTATATTTTGATTAGATTCTACTATAATTTATTCATTTTGTCAATGATTTTTCAAAAAAAATTAATAGAATCTTACAAATTTTTATTGAATAGCAAAAAAAGCAGTCTTTAAGACTGCTTTTTGGTACCCCCAACGGGAATCGAACCCATAACTAACCCTTAGGAGGGGTTTATTATATCCATTTAACTATGGAGGCGTGCTATTTAATTGTGGTTTTCGCTTGGGTGTACAGAGGGTGTACAAAATCGTGTTTGGTTCTTTGGACACATAAAATTTTAGTAGTGTTTCGCTCTATCTATGTGAGATTTGAGTCTATCTAATAGGATATGCTCACCGCTTAGGAGGCGCACGCTCATATCCAACTGAGCTAATCCGACAGATATTTATATTTTACTCAATTTGCTTAAAAAAATCAATGATTTTAAGGGGCTCAAACAAAAGAAACTTAACAATACAGAAGTTATTAAAAGCAATTGAAAACTATGTCAAAACTATGCTGAAATGGTTCTTATCACAATATGCTGCGTTTTTTATAGCCTCCGGCCGCACCTTAGGAAAAGACAAATATCTTTATCCATTAAACTATGGAAACTTATAAAAACTCAGAGCCCATAAAAGCATCTAAACAAACTCTCGTCTTTTAACTTTCTTATTATACTCTATTTTACTTTGAAAAGCAATTGTTTTATAAAAGTTTTTCAAATTTTATCTCTCAAATTGTTGCCAAACAAACGAAAAAATGCTATTATATATATTACACAATCAATTTATCGAATTGCAAAACTCAAGAAAGGAGAGATTCAATATGAATTATATCGAAAAAGTATTGACGCAGCTCAAAGAACGCAATCCCGGCGAACATGAATTTCATCAGGCGGCGACGGAAATCTTGCTCACATTGGAGCCTGTATTCAAAAAGCATCCCGAATATGAAAAAGCAGCTCTTTTAGAGCGCTTTGTGGAGCCCGAAAGAGCAATTCTTTTTCGTATTCCCTGGATGGACGACAAGGGTCGAGTACATATCAACAAAGGCTATCGCGTACAATTCAACAGCGCGATCGGGCCCTATAAAGGCGGTCTGCGCTTCCACCCTTCCGTCAATCTTTCCGTGATTAAATTTTTAGGATTGGAACAGATCCTTAAAAACAGCCTGACCGGACTTCCCATCGGCGGCGCGAAAGGCGGCTCCGACTTTGATCCGAAAGGGAAATCGGACAGAGAAATTATGACGTTTTGCCAAAGTTTCATGACGGAACTCTATCGCCATATCGGTGCGGATACGGATATTCCCGCAGGCGATATCGGTGTCGGAGGACGCGAAATCGGTTATCTCTACGGCCAATATAAACGTATCCGCGACGAGCATACGGGCGTTTTGACAGGCCGCGGGCTTTCCTACGGCGGTTCTCTCATCCGCAAGGAAGCGACGGGGTATGGCCTTGTCTATATCACGGAAGAAGCAATGCGCCAGCGCGGCGACAGCTTCAACGGCAAAACCGTCATTGTTTCGGGCAGCGGCAACGTGGCGATTTATGCGTGCGAAAAAGCACAGTCCTTGGGCGCCAAGGTAGTGGCAATGTACGATTCCGACGGATATGTCTATGACGGAAAAGGCATCGATATCAACTTGATGCGTCAGATCAAAGAGGAAGAACGCGGGCGAATCAAAGAATATGCCGAACGCGTGAAAGATGCCGTATATACCGAAGGCTGCAAAGGAATTTGGAGCATTCCCTGCGATGTGGCGTTACCCTGCGCCACGCAAAATGAGATCGACGCGGAGAGCGCGGAGCTTCTCGTCAAAAACGGCGTAAAATACGTTGCAGAGGGCGCAAATATGCCCTCCACTTTAGAGGCAATCGAAGTTTTCAGGCGTGCCAAAACGGTGTTTTTACCCGCCAAGGCGGCGAATGCGGGCGGCGTAGCCACTTCCGCCCTGGAAATGGCACAGTCTTCGGGCAGATTGTTCTGGGCTTCCGAAAAAGTAGATAAAAAGCTGAAAGAAATCATGGTAAATATCTATAGCAATATAGACGCCGCGGCAAAGAAATATGGCTTTGACGGCGACTATGTGATGGGTGCAAATATTGCGGGCTTTGAAAAAATAGCCGATGCCATGATGGCACAGGGCGTCGTCTAATCCGCCAACACGTTCTCTTTAGAGATAAAAGTTTTTTCCATAAATCTTTTGTCCCGAAAAGACCTCCGGCGTTTTCCTTCCTCGCTCCGAAGGAAAACGCCTTTTGTTATGCTATATTTTCAAACGCCAGATTATCCGAAACAAAGGCGACAAATTCTTTGACAGGCGGCTTTTCTTCCCAGCAACAAGCGGAAGCGGAAAAAATCTCTTTAATCGAATCTTTTAATCCTCTTTTCCAAGCAACTTCAATGACATGGCGCAAAGCTCGATCGACATTTTTCCACTTCGTTTCATACCTTTTCCCCAAGGTCTTATACATCTCTACTATTTGGTTGATCACCGAACGCCTTTCCACAGCCGATACAAGTAAATCGCACATATACGTATAGCCTTTGAGGTGAGGCGGTATATGCATCGCAATGAGCACGTTGCCGATTCTTCCGTGAACGGCCTTCAAATGCTCCCTCCGCGTTATAAAATCTTCACAGCCGTTCAGAGCATTTTCGACGCTTGCAATCGCATCTTCCTCGGAAAAGGGACGCACGAGATAACGATATGCCCCCTCGTCAATCGCTTTCAACG
>OKWJ01001938.1_pt1 | contig 12451 bp, 16 predicted proteins | sample 1607121 | NCBI WGS metagenome assembly OKWJ01 (sample SAMN04414080, study PRJEB24778) | human gut metagenome | material: faecal | host: Homo sapiens | reverse complement strand
TAGTTCAAACAAGTTTCTATATGGGAGATGAGCCGCCATGGTAGATATCCGCAGGTTGTTCGGTACACTATCAAGTGCAACTATTTTATCACCTTTCCACTGACAGATTTTAACATCACTGCCTGTCACAAAATAAATGAACGGATTATCGCCTGCAACAAAATCGAATGATGCAGATGCAAGCGCGAGTGCTGTTCCGCTGACAACTGTTCCAGTAGCTGCGATCTGTAAACCGGCTCCAAGCACTTCCATTTCATTTCTGAGAAAATGAATTTTCAAGTCGCACTGTTGAAGAATGTCATATTTGGCAAGCGTGTAATCGTATGGTTTTACATATCCGTTCTGCACTTCAAATTTTAAATTGACTACCGCTATATTATTTTCTGCCGTGTTATAGAATGAAAATTCATATATTCCGGGCGATGCTTCAAATGTTACGGAAGTTTTATTTTTCTGCCGTGAGAACAAGCATAACCGCTGTTCCGTTCCGTCTGACGTTCTGTAAACAATCTGTTCCTGTCCAAAATTAGCGGACGGAGCTGTGAGAAAACCAGATATCCGCAGCCGCACCTTCGATCCATCATTGCTTGATATGATAAATTTTGAAGTTGACTGATAATTTATAAAAAATACAGCATTGTTAATTGCATCGTAAGGAATGTTAGCTATAACGGGGGTGAATAATTTATGCTGTGTCGGACTGGCAAGCACGTCGCTGCAATCAACCCATTCACCCGGATAGCAATAACCGTTATTCGAATTGCGGGACAATATCTGATTATAAATAACAGTGTTCAGACGATTGTTCGGATGAATCCATATGCCATTATCATTGTCATGTAAATACCATTCCGAATAGTTTTCATGATTGACAGGACACAACGTGAACAGGTTGAAATATTCAATGTGGTACTGTTCACATAATGAAACAACCGTGTCATTAAATAAATCCTGAGTGCTGCCGTTATAGCTGTTTGTCTGCGCAGTGCCCCAATTATCCTGATGGACGATTGGCGGGAGAATGAAAACAGGGTAACATTTTTTATTTTTCAGAAAATTGAAAACTGTTCTAAGACAATATTCCAAGTTATTGTCTGAAGTTTCTACTGACGTTTCGAATGGAAAGTTGTAATCCCAGCCCCCAAGGTCATTTGCGCCGTAACACATGAAAATATAATCAAAATTGTCAAGGTCGGTCGCAGCCGGTATTAAATCAATCGCCCCTGTTTTATCATTATTTGTTACAATTGCTGTTCCGTAAACGCCGCGATTCGTGATAATGGCGCCATAATCTGACAATTTTTTAATATAGCTGTTGTCAATTTGTGTCGTGCTGTCTCCATACACAACTATTTTTTTATTTTTCAACCATCCCTCGCCGTGATTGTCCTCAATGCCAGCTATTGCCCTGTCGACATATTCTTTTAACGCCGCCTGTTCTTCTGAATTTTTTTTCATCCGATCGAGCAACCAGTCAAGATTTAACTCGTGAAAATTTGTATATGGAAATTTTTCAAACATCATGGAACCCCCTTTTAATATACCAGTATACAAAATCGTGAAATAAAATCGTTAATAATAATCTGCGACATATTAAAATTAACGACTGCACGTTCATCCCGTATCATTGTTTGTGTTTCCGTTACACCAATGTTTCCTGTTTCACGGTCGCTGTACGTTCGTGTGATCGTTCCCTTATCGGTTTTCGTATTTGTGCTGTCGCTAGTGCCATTGGCAGTATTTTCGACTGTCCCAGTATCATTTTTTTCATTTGTTCCGTTGTTTTCAATATTTCGCTGGTCACTATTTACAAAATCGTTACTGTTATAGCCTGCTACTTTTTGTGTTTCGGTCGTTGTTGCCGCGGTTGTTTCTGTTAATTTTAGTTTTCGTGTTTCAGTTCCTGCCCCTCTATTGGTAACAGTCCCATTATCGGTTATGGATAGATCATGCGTTTCTGTCACTGTCCGTGTTGTTGTTCCATCCTTATTCCAGATCGGGTTGTACGAAAACCACATGGTATTGTACAATCTCTGCCATCGATCCGCGTTTATTAATGCCCATGCTGTGATAATTTTTCTCGCAGCATCTGGATTCGGATATATAAACTCCAGCTCGCCAGATTGCGCTAATAATTCTGTAACTAGCGCATCCGCGTTTAAATCATGCCCTGCTACGTGAACATCATCTGCCGGAATTTTAGCGGCTGTCGGTAAATTCTGTATCAATCCGTCCAAAACTGAACTGTCATAATTATACAGTCCCATTATTGACAGCGTTGCCTGTACCAATCGTAGCCCCCCTTTCGATGTTTCTCCATTCCACGGATAAATCCAATCCGAACATTTTGTTTGCTTTGTCAAACTCTTTTTTCATGGACATCAGCCACATATCACACCGTGACTGGGTTTCAAAATTGTTGCTGTTTACTTCATCAACAATCAGACGTTCCTTTTTGTCAGTGTTTGCGTTCGGGATTCCGATATCAGTTGCAAACATTTGTTCTATTTTGCGCATATCGGCAAGAACTCTGTCGGCAATGTAGTTCTGTCCTACATTCTGGTTGAACATTTGCCATTTAGCTTTTCCGTCGGAGTCAAACAATTTACTATCTATGAAAACAGAAGGATCGCCTCCATAGATTTTGTCGCAAGCCTTTTTGTATGATTCTGCAGACTGTTTGTTGTCGGCTGCAAACACGTATGACAGTTTGCTGTTTACCAGATTCATTCCGATGGCCTCCGCACATAGCGCCATTAAATCGGCATAATAGGACACGATGTCCATTATCCCGCAGTAGTTTGGCTGCAATTTCACAACTACGCACTGACTGTCAATTTTCGGGGTCATCACATTTCTGATAAGCGGGTTGGTAATAACAGCGTGGGTTGGCTGATAAAACAGGCTATATCCGGTCAGCCCACAATCCAGCGCAACAACGCCAAACCTGTCCGTATTGAAAATTGCGAATCGCCCCCAGCAATACAGCACGTATAGCAAATAATTTTCCGACCATGTTTCCGGAAAATGGAATTCAAAAACTGACATTGCTTTTTGCAGTAGGTATCTGGCAAAATAATTTGCTAGTGCAGTATTTTTGCAATGCACTGTGTTGGGACTGACCATTGATGTGACAGCATTCTGATAATCATAATAAAATGGTGCGCCGTATCCGTCCACTTTTTTCACCTCTTCTTTTTGCTAAAATTGTGATTAGTTTTTCTGCATCGATTCCCGGAATATGGCCGCCCATGATTTCCAGAGCATGTTTCCCCTGTCGTACACGTTCATTGTAATTTACCCATCCGGGGATTCCTGTCGCGTGCCATTCCAGACAATAAAACCAATATTTAACAGCATCATCAACTGAACCATTAAAATGGATATAGTCATCAAAACTAATAGACGGGTAGCTGTTTGATGTCTGCCAGCCCCACCGAGGCCCCTGTCCGTATCCCATGGACGTATAATCCGCATTGTCCGCCTGCGTCAATAACCAGCATTGAAAATCACCGTCATACCAGTTTTTATTTTCTTTTTCCGCCGACCACGGCAGCGGGTTGGGGTATTGTGCGGTATATGCGGGGTAATCTGTCCATTGCGCCAACCCCATACCGCCAGGGAAATATGGCAGGTTGTTCAGATTTCCACCGTGCGACGTTTCGTAAATACCGGGATTGTATGATGATTCCTGTTGAAAACATCCACATGCACCCGCTATTGCAACTTTTGTCCATCCATAGCGGTTCAGCGCATCATAGATGCATAGAATATTATTGTCCTGCTCATCCTGTGACAACGTTGTTCCGGTACCGCCAATGCGATATATCCACTCAGGCATTCACCACACCTCCCAAACCGTCACCAAAAAATTTACAATTTCCTGCACTTTTTTCGCGTCATATCCTTCGCGCTCTAGCGACGCTCGCCGGGCATCTCCAACGCCGTGTACCCCGTTCATCACTTCGATCGCCGCCACCAGATTCTCCGGCACCTTTAAAAATTCATTCATAGAAAAATCCCCCTTCTAGATAATTTTTTACAGCGGTTTTTTCTGTCATCGTCCCCAGCATTTGCACATCACCGTGCTGTACCTTTATGAATCCTGGGATTTCAGAAATTTGTCGATTGGCGCAGAGCGGTTTCCCCTGTTCCGTGTTATCGTCAGCAACCGGCGTGAATGTTTTTGCAACTAGCGCGATAGTTCCCGCCAGACTGTTTTGTGCGTAACCGCCCTGTTCACCAACCTGTTTTCCGCTGCTATTTGCGGCGCTTATACCACTGGCAATTCCGGCATTTTTTCCAATCGCGGTATCGGCCGCCGCATAGGCGCTTGAAAATGCCGTTGATGCCAGTCCGCCAACCAGTTCTGTTAATGACGTGGGAACAGTAATATCATAGGACAGCTGTGACAACCGAACATCAATGCCCACCTGTGTTTCCACAATGTTTAACAAACCGCCCTGTTCGTTATATTGCGTTTCACCCTGTCCAGCGATCCGTTTGTAAATTGCCAGCGTCCCTAGTCCTGTGACATAATCTATCAAACGAACAACCACGACACCATCTGCCGTTATGTCGGTGGAATCAACAGGTATAATTCCCCATGGGATACATTGCACATGATATGAAGTAAAAGGACTTTTCCCAACCCACTCGCCCCGAGCAATTCCAGGAATATCAGGACGCGCAAGTGTAAATTCTTTCCGATTCATCAATGATGATAGTTTTCGTGCCTTCACTCCGCTATCCCAAAAACCGAATTTTACATTTTCCTCCGTCCCGCCGGAAATTGTGATAGGAAACCATTTGCATGATACGACATATGAAAACGGATCAACAAATGATTTCAACAAAGAAGCATCCAGATCAGTACCAATTGTGCTCCAATCCGTCGCGCCTGCCAGCATAAATTGGCGAATCGAGGACATTTGCGACGGAGACAATGCGTAGTAGGCAATTGTTCCCCAGTCAGACGATGAATCATTAATCAATCCCACGACATATGTGCCGCGCCCCAATGTCGGGAGTTCTGACCAATCATCAAATTGCTGCCATACAGTGTTGACCGTCACCGTAGTTGATGCTGGATAAATAGCATCCGTTACGGTTTTGTCAAAAATCGCGCTGCTGCGCAACACATAGAATGTGGAGGAACCTATTGTATCTTTCCATGATGCCAGATAGTCAATTGATAAAATCGCCGTCCAGAGTCCTGCTGTCCATTGCCAGTCTGCTACATAGTAATAACGATCATATTCCTCAATAAAAGCATAATTGTGAATAGTTGGATTTTCTGTTAAAGGTATATTCAATGAAATCCGGGGATTTATAACCCCGGATTCTGATTTGATTGTACAGGAATATGTTTTATTTGCAGTGCCCGGACGTTTTGTTGAATTTTCTTTTTTCGAAAATCTGTAAAATTTAACCGGAATCGCCATTAAAACCGCCTCCCATGTTTCACGTGAAACATTAATCTAAAACAAATACAACGTGATTTTCTGTAAAATCGTTCCAGTAACGATCTGTGAAATGCCAGTAAGTGTTGTAATAGCCGCCTGCAGCATTCATCGGCGTGTTCTGTGTCCACTGGTTCACAACTGTATAGCCTGCCGCCTCTTCATCAAACAAAGTAGCCAGAATCGGTTTATTAACGGCTTCACCTTTTACCACGTCTCCGCTTGTGCCGTCTGTGTAAGCAGGTGTTACATTAATGCTGCCCGGTGTTGTAATAGACTGCCAGAAATTAACTTCCTCCGTATCTGCGATCTTCAGATAATTTTCATTGAATACTGTTGAAAATACATTCGCATATACTTTGGACAGATAATCCGTATAAATATACGCTTTCTGGCGCTCAACAGGCGTATGGCGCATCACCGTTTTCCCGCCGATCGTCTGGTGAAACACATTTGATCGTTCCGTCAGCATTTTTGCAATCGTATTAATGCGTGATACTAAATATTTTGCGAATCCTGCAATTGTATCGGGGTTCAATACGGTATCGGCTGTATACTTCCCGCCGGTAATTGCATTGTATTCCGTCAGACAATGAATCACGTTTGCGCCTGCTAGATCAATTGCGCCGCCAACCAGGTTTGCAACTGTCGCGCGTGCTGTGTTTTCATGATCCTGTTCAATCATATCAGACACGTTTGACAGCATCATTGACAGGAAACTGGCGAACTCGTCCGGCGACCGAAAAGCCATGTCCAGCTGATCGCGGTATGTGGTTTGATGTCTCTGATACGCGTTAGCTCCGTAAAAGTTTGTCTGCTGAACCAGCGGCTTCGACACCTTGTAATGATCGACCGCCCCTCCCTCCGTCAAGGAATAGCGCTCGTCATCCTCTGGCCCCTTGTCAATCGGTGACAATTTCCGCACGTGGTTACCATATCGCTGATTGGACACCTCTAACCCTCCAAATTTACGGTTGTACGGACGTGTTGAAAAAATAGTGCGGGAGAGCACCTGTGAAATTGCGGTGGCGAGCGTGTCATATCCTGTTTTTAATCCGATCTGTGCCACGGTAACAAATGATGACGTATCCGTAACCGCCATCGGTTTGCTGCCGGTTGCCTGCCCGACGATCTCCCCCAAAACAGTAGAAATTTGATTAATTGTTAAATCATTTGCTGCCATTTATTTTCCCTCCCCTGTATTTGCCGGTGGATTAATAATTGATGCCAGTACACTGTCAGCCGTTTCTACAACGCCTGACTGCTGCGCCCCCATTAATGCCATTTTCTGCAATTCCTGTTGAAACTGCTCATACGTCAACGGCGCCTGCGCTGCTGGAGGGGCTGAAGCTGCCAGAGCTGCCGGAGCTGCCGGAGCTGCCGAAGCTGCCGGAGCGGCCGGAGCTGCCTGAGCCTGTGTTACACTCAATGCCGCGATCTGTTGTGCAGTAAAACCTGCTTTTGCCAAAATTAAAATATCATTCTGTGTCATGTTTTTTCCATCCTTTCCGCCAGCTGCGTTAATGCAATTGTGTTATTATTGATTGCTTCGGTCATTTTTGCCATTTCCTCTTTGTGTGCCTCGTCACGTTTTCCATCTCGATGCAACAAATAAATGCACATTGCGATCGGAAAACCTAGCGTACTGACAATCTGTGTAATAGCCGTTACATCCATTCGACCTCCCCTTCTTCCCGGAGTGTTTCACGTGAAACATTTGCGGGCAGTCGTGCGGCAACCGACCGCTTGCACGTCCTTCCGGGACTGGTTTTGTGCCTGCCCGCAGCTGAAATATATCACAGTTTAAACGCGTTGTCAAATAAAACCTGACATAAATAATTTTCAAAATAGACATTGCGCCGCATGAATGCTGTCCACAAAAAATGTTGCTCGCGATTGAATCGTTTTTTGTCCGCACTACCTGTCGTGTAAATCTGCCTTGGTGTGCCTGATTTATGTTGACTAACGTAATATTCTTCCTGTGATTTGTGTTTGTATATTGAAATCTCCCCTACCACAACTAATATCCTGTACTCTTTTAGATTTTTACTGCAAACAGTATCACTAATATCATCCATATATTTATTTTTCAGTGCCATGCCTGCAAAGTCGGAATCGTTGCCAACTAACCGATACAACGCACTTTCTTCTTTTTTTGCAGAAATGGGAGAGCGCAGCGGCTGGATAATACAGTAACCGCGTTCCCTGTCAATAAAAACCTCCGATTCTTTCGCCCTCATTTTTTCCGCAATTGATACCAACCCTAATTTAATAAAAATCGGATTTGCTAGATTGAAACTGTTTGCTGCACAGATGACCTTAACAGGGGAGCGTCCCTCTAATTCGCGGTTTCGTGAAATCGTTTCAACTAAATTAAAAAACGTGTTGGCTTCTTCCCGGATTGGTTTTTCCTCTGGCTGTGCAATAAACTCGTCAAAAAATATTGCTTCGACTCTCTCGCCATTAAATCCTCGCAAATTTGAACCGGTTGATAATGATGTTACCAGTGCAAAATATTCATTACCGTCAATAGATAATGATTGCATTGTATCTGTAACTTTATTTGCATTGAAAATGGCATCGTACTGCCTGAGGGGTTTTTCGATATCGGACACCTCAGGATCAATCTGTGTATATGCCTGTGTTTTTGTCCTGCGCAAAAACAAAAATGGAATATTGTTTTTGTACAGATAATCCACTGCGCCATACGTTTTTCCAATTCCCCGCGCACCTACGATGAAAATAAACGGGACGGGCAGATTGTATATTTCATTATAATTTAAATATCCATTTTCTAAATATAACATACTAAAAAATTAGGGAGCAATTGGCTCCCCTCATCCTTTCTATGTTTCACGTGAAACATTAATCCACGTATACGCATGTATAAAATTTTCTGCCTGCCTTACTTGTTCCGGAACTAATTTTAACGTGCTGTACTTCAGCACCGCAATCATGGCACATCTCGATGATTTCCATAAAATCGCGGGTGAATGTTACACTATTAGTCGCAATGGCTCCTACTTCGTTGTCCAGAATGGATAAAATCTCTCTCGTGTTACCGTCCTTGTCCGTGTCATTATACAGTGCCCATGCATCCACCTGCAACAGCGCCCCGTCATTGTCTGAAACTTTCTTGATTTCCGGTGATTTTGTCAGATCATACATCTGCTTCATTGTCAGTTCGTCGCTTGATTTTTTGATGATTTCCATGTTAGTTCCCCTTTTCTTGTTTTTTTGTGTTGTGTTTTGTAACATCTTTATATTAACATAGAATTGCTAATATGTCAATAGCTTCATGCTTTTTCTGAAAACTTTTGCGTCCTCTAAAACCCACATATAATCAGTTGCAACGCCTAAGTTATAAGTGGTCGGCCGTAGTGCAACATTGCGTGTTATTTTGATATCCACGCCATCCTCATTTTTATAAATCATGTCAGCATCGTCGTTATATACAGACTCCAATTTTCCCGCGTGAAACAAAAACGGAATATTAAATGCATCAATCCCGCCTGCCGCACGCAATTCCCATGCTCCCTGTTTTTTTGGAACGCCTGCTATTGTAATTTCCACCGGTGTCTCCTCATCATTTTTATCCCAATGCGTATATGCATATTTTTTCGCGCCGTACGTTTTGAACCGGCAATATTCTTTTTCTTGTTCAAAAACCCCCATATAATGTGTGACACCTTTTTTATCAACCGCGAACGCTCCTGATTTCTTGCTCAGCTCGATTTTCTCGGCATTGTAGGATGCCCAGTCGATATTTCCTAAATATTTGATTGAATCCGTGTCCGAATATATGAAAAATGCATCTTTTCCATGTGCCAATTTCAACCCTTGCTCCAACTCCCAACGCCCCCAGGCCGTGCACCAAACACCCCATTGATACGGGATGAACGCTCTGCGATAGCTGGCCTTCAACAATTCTTTTTCATCCTTGCTGTCATCCGTTTCAAAACAGCCATTCTGAAACACAATTGATTCAATAACAGGATCCTGTTCCGTCATGCCAGCGACACTATTCAATTTATTTTTTGATTTCATGTAGAAATATCCGGTGGGATCTTCTTCTTCATTATTTTTTAATATTGTTTTCCTTTCATAATATTCACATATTGTTTTAATTAGCGTTTCTGGCAGCATACAATAGCGGGAATGACATGCTGTTATTATTTCATAATCGGCTGCATATTCATCCATCACTATTTCCATATCAATATCCGTCAGCGTTGTTTCCAGATATTCAGCCTCTAAAATGCGTCCGTTATCATACACGGCGCCACGATCAATATTCCTACATTTTGCTTTAGCCAGATACGGACACCCCCACTCTTCTTTTCGCAGTTTCACGTGAAACATTTTTATCTGGCAAAGAAACGCCCGTCCTAAATCTTTTTTCCAATGCATTAAATCATCTATTGTCACGCCATCTACAAATTTAAACGGCGTTCCCGGAAATGCATGATTACACTCAACATCTGGATAGCTGCTTGAACGGTCTGCTGATTTCACACCATACAGCATGACATCTGCAAAATACCGGTTCGCATGTGTGTTCCCCCCTCTAAATGCCTGACGCAATAATTTATATGTCTCATAATCCGGTAACATTTTCTGTATTCGCGTATATCCAACCGACTTCATTGCTTTTTTCACATCACGCCGCACGTAACCTGTGTTAGTCAATGGAATGGTATATAAATCATCGCCATCTCGTTCCATCTGAATTTTCATTGCCTGCACTAATCCCCGAACATCATTTATACAATACAATAATTCATCCGGTGTCAATTCTGTATAATACCATCGCCGTTTATTGTAGTCAAAACCATGTGTTTTAGCCGCCGGCACTCCCATTTTATGCGTGAATGCATCCAGTGACATATTTGTTTGAATATATGAACAACGCAATTCCAGCACATTTTCCAGTTCTGCCTTGCAAACACGACGGGACTCGACTGCAAACACCTGATCCTGCTCAAAGTGAAATATACCCGCCAAAAACTGAAATTCATAAGACAGATTGTGAACGTAGGTAACTAAACGCTCATCATCATCTAACTGAAATGACAGTTTCTGAATGAAAAATTTGAAATCATTCCATGTTCTTCCTATGATTGTATTATTCTCAATTTGAAACTGCCATATATACATTACTGATTGGCTGATCTCATCAATAAATGTAGTTTCAATATCGAATGCACAAACCAGATTTTTGTATTTCAGTTTTTGCCGACCGCCTACATTCTTGCGCTGACGCGGTTGACACTCTGTTTCTGCTATTATACTATAGGGGAAATCATTCACATGATAAATCATAACCTCACCTGGAATCTGTCATAAAATCCTCAAAATTTTTTATCAGCTCATTAACGGACACGCTGTTCTTATGACCCCACTCAAACAACTCAGCGACACGCTCTGAGTCATAACGCATTGCTTCTGCACTTGCCCTGACAGCATCCATGAATCTACCAAAATCATCTATATTGTTTGCGGTTATAAAATCATAGCCATGTGCATGCAGTGTTTTCAGGGTTTTATTACTTAGTTCACGCAATCCTGTGACACTTGACGTTTTTTTCGATAAAAAACGATAAACAGATGATAGCCGGTATTTCAATAATGATCGACCGCCTTCTCGCTCTATCTGTTTTGCTGTCATGTTAAAACGGTTCTTATTTTCATTGTATATATCACCTTCAGAAAATTCCGATTTTCCAATAGTTTTTAACCTTCCGATCGCCGCTCTGCGTAAACGCATATACTCTTTTTCAATTTCTGACTCGGTAAACCTTGAAAGACCGGCGGGGGTGTAGTTTTCCCCCTCGCCGAATTTAAATTGCAACCACGGTTTAATTAATGCCATTCAGTGCACCTGCTTTCCACTATGACCTTGAAATCTCCATTTTTTAACGGAATGATCTTTGCAATCCTCAGTCCTGCCAGATTCGGACGTTCTACAATATTGCCCGATCTGTCATAAAAAGTCACGTTTGCTACTGCCATTGCTGCTCGAACAAAATCACTCACTTTCATATTAACCCCCCTTAATGTTTCACGTGAAACCTATTATAAAATCCCCAACTCTTCGAGCATATCATAATGCACATTGAAATAAATTCGGGTACAATATTGTGTAGTATTGTACCGAGGTGCTAATATATACGCTTGCCCGCGACGTCGTTTTGACGTTGCCGACACAAACAATACCTCTTCATTTTCAGCCCGATAGTTGCGCCGAGCTTTGTAACCTCGCTGATATTTTGTATCTGTGATTTCCATATAGATACCGTGCTTCATTAACTTTTCCTTCATTTCATATAACTTCATAGTTCAGTCCCCCTTTATTTATAGTAGCCGTTCGCCTCTAATTCATTGTAAATACTCATCGCATCATTACAAAATTTTTCCAAAAACTTGTTTCAATGATCATCTTTATCCCGTCCCGCCCGAGTCCCTTTCAGCACCCACGCGGAAGCAGTGGAGCCGTCACGTCGAGAAAGAACTATATACCGTCCCCCAGGGTATTCCCTGGCATACATTTTCAGATACGTCGTTCCTAGCCATATTTTCACCGATCGAACATTATTCCACCCGCGAATAATTCTAAATGCCAGTCTATATAAATCACGTGATGAAAAACTGCTTAGACTAATTCTCTCGCCGTTTTCATAATTAATGTATGACTTTCTTTTCATATTCACACCCCCTGTTAATGATTATTACAGTATTCATCTAATACTCCATAAATTTCTGATGAGCATTCACGTGCCATCGCCCTCAAAGTGAGACAATCATCTCCCTCATAATAGAACGCCGCTCTGTCCATATAATGTGTGAGCATTCTTAGCGTGTCCTTCGTTGCTGTGATTTTTCCAAAATCCGTTTCAATTGTCATGGGTGGCCTCCTGTTTATGTTCTTTTACTGTACCTATATTATAACTCTTCTATGTTAATAATTCAATGTTTTTTTTTATATTCGT
>OKWJ01001937.1_pt1 | contig 12454 bp, 10 predicted proteins | sample 1607121 | NCBI WGS metagenome assembly OKWJ01 (sample SAMN04414080, study PRJEB24778) | human gut metagenome | material: faecal | host: Homo sapiens | reverse complement strand
AAGGCTTTGAGGTGTTTCTTATTTTCTGTCACCCCCAAGCGACTTGTTTAGTATATCACCCTGATTTTCAAAAGTCAACACTTTTTCTAATTTTTTTTTAATTTTTTTCTTTTTTTGTGTTTTTCCTTGTATTTTCCCCTTTTCTTCCTATCTTTCGCCTGCATTTTTTTCTTGTTTTTTCACTACTACATGCTCTTTTAAATACTTGTACCATTTTTCATAATATACACCATACATATGACAACCATCCGCAGACAATCCTTCTTTTAAATATCCTTTTTCGTCTGTGAACAATGGATTTACATCTATATAAAATACCTGTTTCCCATCTGCTGCTTTTGCAAGTTCCACATTTTTATCGTTTATATTGATATTATTATATACATCGCTACTGTCGCTTCTTCCTTTTGAAAAATGCAACATTCCCATTAAATATATGACTGCATTCGGTTGTGTCTTTTTTATTTCTTCTATCAATGAATCCATACGTTTTCTGAAAATTGCCGTATTTCCATAACCTAAGTCATTCATTCCCAGCATGATATATACTTTTCCATATTTTTTATTTTGTAATACCTGATTCAAGTTTTCTGCACGATTTGTATTTTTACACAATATAGACTTACCTCGTACCCAGTCATATAACGCATAACCATCCTGACAATAAAAATCAGCCGTATCTTTTAAGTCAAGGTAATCATAAAAAGCAACCATTCTGGAATCACCAATAAACATAGCATCGTTAAAGTAAGATTTTCCAGTTTTTTTACTATACTTATATTCTGTCGTAAGCGGTGTTTTTCCTCGATCTGAATAATAAGGAGAGTTAATCTTTACAGGAGTATACTTATCAAACTTAGTAACTCCTATGTCTTCTTTCCTTTCTGTTTTCTTCTTTTCTTCTGTCTGTTTTCCATTTAGCTGCTCTGTCTTTGCTTCATCTATTTTCTCTGCTTCATCTTTCTTTTCCAAAGTGGTTGGTTCTGTTTGCTGATTTTCCTCCGCATTTCCCCCCATTCCCACTGGATCGCTTGTATTTTCTTCTGCAAATGCATCCTGCCATAAAGGTGAAGTAAGTTTCTTTTCTATATAAGCAAATGTCAGCCCATTTTCTCCTACAGTTTTTCCTAATGCAAATGCCCCTACTATTATTGTAACCATACATGCCCAAAATATGTCTGGTGCTTGTTTTCTCCATTTATTTTGTCTGCTATCTTTCATCATTTTTCTCTCCTCGTTCTTTTTATTATTATGCATTCTTCCTGCACTTTCTAATTGCTACTACCTTTTTATATATACTTTCTGATTCTTTACTAGGCAATTCCCGTTTCATGCTTATATTTAGAACTGTAAATATAAAAACGGATTACTTCCCGACTGCATCAATTGATATACGGAATAAAAGAAAATACAAAGAATAACCAATGTACTAATTGGTTTATTTTCTATTTTTTGAAAGCATTTTTGAGGCAATGGGGTTGAAAATAAAATACAAATCAACAACAAAATCCAATATTGTTTCAGATAAAATATAAATTTATCTGGTCCTAAATAGAGTGTAGCTCCTGCTTTTCCAAACATACAGCCTATATATTGAAGCAATGCTTGCAAATTAGTATTCGCAAAAAGCATCCATGATATTGGTAACAATACAATAACCCATATATGTCCTAACGGTTTGTATGTTTCAAAAAGTTTTCCAATTACTATTTTTTCCAATCCGATGCAAATTCCAAATAATAATCCCCACAAAACAAAATTCCAGCTTGCTCCATGCCAAATTCCAGTTAAACTCCACACAACAAATATATTGAATACGGTACGAAGCTTTCCCTTTCGATTTCCTCCCAGTGGAATGTAAATATACTTTGTAAACCATTTTCCCAATGTAATATGCCATCTTCTCCAAAAGTCTGATATACTTGAGGCACAATACGGATATCGAAAGTTTTCTGGAAAGTGAAATCCTAACATTTTTCCTATCCCAATTGCCATCAATGAGTATCCAGCAAAGTCAAAGTAAATTTGAAAAGAATATGCAATTGCACCTAACCAGGCAATTGGCGCCCAAATTCCTATCGTTCCTGCCATTTGAATAGAATTCCATAAAGTCTCTATTTTATTCGAAAGTAATACCTTCATTCCCAACCCCATTACAAACATACGAAATCCTTGATTCATAGATGCCATAGATATATTTCTACACTTTAATTCCTGACGCATATCTGGATAGGAAAATATAGGTCCTGACAATATATGTGGAAACATTGTTATAAACATAGCATACTCCAAAAATGAAATTTTCTTCCCATTCTCCTCTTTATAACAATCAATCAATATAGATATATTTTGAAACGTATAAAAACTAATTCCCAAAGGCAAGGCTACCTGCAATACCGGCAACAGATTATGATGCAACATAGTATTTATATTTGTTACACCAAAATTCCAATACTTAAATACAAACAACGTTGCCACATCAAACACAATTGTTACAATCAATGCTTTTTTTGATTTTTCCTTATGCACAAAAATTAATCCCAGATAGTTAAATACCAATGATATTATTAACAACCAGAGATATTTTGAATCATTCATCCAATAAAAAAGCAGGCTTCCTGATAAAATACACAGATTTCTATATTTTCTAGGACAAATAATATAAATTATCAAAAAAACTGCTAAAAATCGAAAAATAAATATATTATCACTAAAACTCACAGTTTGTACCTTCTCTTTCTTTTTTATTGAAAGCTTCTGCCTTCCACAAACTACACATTTTCACAAAGATTTTTCTCTACAAAATGTACCTTTCCTATAATAGAACAAAGTAGACAATTCCACATCTGTTTTCTAATTTTTCATTTCTAAAGAACCTGCTTTATAAATACAATTTCCTAGAGAAAAACATCTGCCCCTTGATTTCAAAATGAGGCAGACATTTTATCACTATAACACAAAGGAAACGATACACCACCTCTGCACTATACTATCTTTCTTACTTTAATAATGGCTCGGTTACTGTCGATGGTATGTCAAATTCTACACTTCCCATGTACATCGGTGCTACCTTTCCCTGATTAAAACAAATTACCAGTTTTCCTTTATTGTTTATATAAAAAGATGTTGTATCCTTTATGGAATCAAACTCCCACATTGCAGCTTCCGCATCATCTAACCAGTACTTTACATTCTTATCCTTTTTCATTTCGGTTCTCATTTGCTCTTTGATATTATCACTAATTACTTTCTTATAATCCGCATCTGCCTTAAACAAATCTTTTAACCGCAAACGTTCTCCTGTTTTCAAGTCAATTGTATAATAGTAATCTTTTTCAGAACCACTTCCTGCTGCCTGATAACACATTAGCTTTAAGGTGAAATACTCCTCATTGGATGTTACAACTTCTGTTTTTATTGTCATAGACTGGTAACCCTTCTTCTCTTTCAATTCCTCCTTAAATTCTGCTACCTGTTTTTTTGTGATTGCATCAATTTCTTCATTAATTTTTTCTGAAGATTTTTCTAGTTTTTTGTTCTTGCCATTTGTCTTTATTTTTTCTGTCTCTACATCTGCATAATTGCGATCATCCTCATATAAATATTGTCGAAATGTCACTGTATGTACAACATCTCCCACTATAGGGATTTGTTCCATCGCAAATGCCACACGTTGAGAAGTATTTGGCAAGATTACAAACGCTGCCATCGCGGCAGTTACAGCTCCCGCTGTATATTTTACAATATTTCTTCTCCTTTCTTTCCGTTTATCTTTCTTTGCCTGTTCTATTTTTTCTTTCATTGCTTCTACTTGTTCCTTGGACATTTTTACCTTCATATATTCTTCCTTTATTTTTTTTATTTCTTCATTACCCATTTTGCTTCCTCCATTCTTTGTCGTCCAAAAATTTTTTACACTTCTTCCATTTGCACTCGTAGTTTTCTCAGTCCACGATATAATCTGCTTTTTATAGTGCTCAATTTTTCGTTTTGAATCTGTGCAATTTCTTCCAGTTTCATGTCTTCAAAATAGCGCAAACGAATTACTACCTGGTCAGCTAATTCTAATTGATCCATCGCCTCTTTCAAATCAAAATTTTCATATACATCCTGCTTTCCGGTCTCAGGCACTTCTTCCATTGATTGGAATTTTACTACTTTGTATTGTTGCTTTATTTCATTCAACATAATACGATAAATCCATGTTGCTGCAAATTCGGGCTTTTTTAATTGATCACTATTTAAAATTGCTTTATACGCTCCGTTTTGCACAATATCCGCTGCATCCTCCTCATTTTTTACATGGCTATATGCTAAACGGAAATATTTATTATAATTTTCCAGCAATATTTGTTCCACTATCTTTTCATTCTTTTTATTTTTGGACAACAAACCCAACTTTCTCACCTCGTTATACCATTTTTTCTTGCAAGATTAAAAGCATTTCCGGTACCATCTTTGCTTTCATATTATTAGATAACCTTATGCCTTAAAAAGTTTCAGCGACAAAAAAAATTTTTGATTTTTTTAACAAAAAACAAAGCATTCTAAATTCATTTAGCCATAGAATTTTAAAACACTTTGTTCTTCAACTACTTTTATACAGATGCCTTAATGTGGTATCCAAAAAAATTATCTTTTTATACATTGAAAATACTTCCGCCAATAAATTCTCTAGCAATCGAATTTTTAGGAATATCCTCTGTGCTAACTCCGATAAAATAATCCAAAAACTTCAACAATCGCTTTGCTTCCGTATATTCTGGACAATCTTTTGGTATGCCAAATAAAATTGGTTCGGCATATTGTTTTAACACTGCCAACTCATAAATCAATGCCGAATTAAACATTACGTCTGCCTCTTCCTGAAATGGGAAAATATATTGTTCTTCTCCCTTTCTTACAGATGGCCACATAGCAATGGTATCCTTCGCACTGGTTCCTCTTGTTCTTGCATCTCTGACCATTCTTCGAATCAAACGTCCATCTGTGGTCGGTATTCGATTATGCTCATCAATATTTAGCTGTGTCAACGCACTAATATAGATTTTGAATTTATTTTCCTTCGGAAGGGAATAGGATAATTGGTCATTTAGTCCATGAATCCCCTCAATAACCAATACATCGTCCTTTCCTAACTGTTTATAATTTCCTTTGTATTCTCTTTGCCCTGTTTTAAAATTATAAGAAGGAAGTTCCACCCGTTTTCCCTTTAATAAATCGGTCATATTCTGATTGAACAACTCTACATCCAACGCTTCCAGACATTCATAATTGTAGTTTCCATCTTCATCTCTCGGTGTCTCCCGCCGATTTACAAAGTAATCATCTACCGGAATTGGATGTGGTTTCAAACCATGCGCACGAAGCTGTACAGATAACCGATGAGAAAATGTTGTTTTTCCAGATGAGGATGGACCCGCAATCATTACAATTTTTTTCTTTTTGTTTTCCGCAATCTGTTGTGCAATTTCTCCCATCTTTTTTTCTTGTAATGCTTCCTGCACTAAGATAAGATTCTGGATGTCACCGCTGGCAATTACATCATTTAATGCTCCCACCGTATCTACTTCCATCATCTTTCCCCAATCTTTTGATTCACGTAATGTCTGGAACAATTTTGGACGGTTTTCCCACTTGGAAACCTTGGTTGGCTCCATCCGTTCAGGAAGTTGTAAGATAAATCCTTCGTCACATAATTCCATAGAAAAATAGGATAACATTCCCGTACTTGGAGGCATATAACCATAAAAATAATCCCGGAATCCATCTAAATCATATATATTAGCTTTAGATACTCGACGATATTCAAATAGCTTTTTCTTATCCATCATTCCATAGTATTCAAACATATTTTTTGCTTCTTCTGTATTAATGGAATATTTTCGAATTTTGATATCTTGGGCAATTATTTCTCGCATCTCTGTTTCTATTTTTTTCAATAATTCTTCTGTCACTTGCACATCTCCCTCAATTTCACAGTATCTTCCATTTCCTACTGAAAATTGAACAGAAACCTTGTCAAGTTTTTTATACGGCAATACAGTATACACTGCTTTCAACATAACAAAAACTAATCCTCTACAATACGTACGATACCCATCCGGATTACTTACCTGAATAAATTCTACATTTGCATCTTTTTCTGCTTTTTCGTTTAATTCCTGTAATCTGCCATCCACACTTGCCAATATAATATCACTTGCATATGCATCTTTAAAATCACTACTAATTTCTAAATAGGTTGTTCCTTTTTTATATTCCTTTTTTTTCTGATCTACTGTAATACTTATTGTATCCCCCATACCTCTGCCTCACTTTCTTTTCTGCGTTAGGACATTCACACTCTTACACACCGTTTAACTATTTTTCATCTATACAAGAAATCATTTTTTTATCTTATATTGTGAAAAATGGTGTGTTTTCCTGGGCTTGGAATATTTCTATCTCTGAATCATATATCTTTTGTAAATACTCAGAAACATAGGAAACCATAAAATGTTCTGTGCCAAAATGCCCCGCATCTATGATCTGCAATCCACAATCCAATGCATCAATCGCTGTATGATGGTCAATATCTCCACTAATTAATACCTGTGCCTGTTTTTGGAGTGCATACTTTACCATGCTTTTTCCAGCACCTGTAGAAATGGCCACTCTTTTTACCTTTTTTTCCACATCACCAGTAACTCTTACCTCACCCAAATCAAAGGCTTCTTTTGTCTGTTCGGCAAGTTGCCTTACTGTTACTTCTTCCTGCAAAGTACCTACTTTTCCAATTCCCATTGGAGTGCCTTCCTTTTCAGATACCAATTCCAAAATATCTTCACTTATTAGATGTATTTTTTCTGCTGCTACATCATTCATCACGCAAACATCACAATTTGTATGCATTGCATAATAGGAAATATCATGCTTGACCAAACGGAGTATTCTTCTTCCAATGAAATCCTCATCCGTCACCCTTTTCATTGCTGAAAATATCATTGGATGATGCGTAATAATCATATCCACCTTTTTTGCAATCGCCTGCTCAATTACCGCGTCTGTTGCATCTAATGCCACCATAATTTTTTTTACTTCCCGTTCCCTACTTCCTACTAAAAGTCCTACATTGTCCCAGCTTTCCGCATAAGCAACGGGTGCCAGTTGTTCCAACTTGTCAATGATTTGTGCTGCTTTCATAATATGTAAGCGCCTCCTTACAATATGCCATATCTTCTTCTAACTCTTTCTGTTTTTTTCGACCTTTTTCAGAAGGGGTCTGCTTTAATTTTTCTATGATTGTTTCTATTTGTCGTTTTTCTTTTTCTAAATAACTCTTTAATACGGGATGTCTGTTCACCAACAAATATTCTCCATATAAATTATATATTTCTTTTTTTTGCGAAAGCGGCTCTGTTGTTCTTCTTGCTTTTAACATGACGTAAAATTTGCCATCCTCTATCAACATATCTTCCTGTATGATCTGAAATCCTAACTGCTCTACAAATACTCTGGTATCCCTTACCTCCGACTGTGGCTGCAACACCAATTCGTCGACCTGCTCAATCACATTCTTTTTCCCAAGCAGTATTTTCTGCATCAAAGGGCCTCCCATGCCAGCAATCAGCGGTATCCACTTCTCCAGGATTTAATGCCTCTAACCCATCCGAAAGTCTTGTCTCTATTTGTTCTTTATATCCATATTTTTCAATGTTTGCTGCTGCCCGCTCCAAAGGACCTTTATTAATATCCATCGCAATGACCCTATTCGCAATTTGATGCTCCATCATATAGATGGATATATACGCATGGTCGCATCCTACATCTGCAACACGCTTTCCGTTTGTAAGCAACTATACAAGTGCCTGTAATCTCTTTGAAAGTTGCATATTTTTCTCCATTTTATTATCCTAGCTCTCCAAATAATCTTTTAGTTTTCTACTTCTACTCGGATGTCTTAATTTTCGCAACGCTTTTGCCTCGATCTGACGGATTCGTTCTCTTGTAACGTCAAATTCTTTTCCTACTTCTTCCAAAGTACGTGCTTTTCCGTCGTCCATTCCAAATCGTAAACGAAGCACACGCTGTTCTCTCTCTGTCAGTGAACTCATCACTTCTGTCAATTGTTCCCGAAGTAACGTTGCTGCTGCTGCATCCATAGGCACTGGCATATGGTCATCCTGAATGAAGTCTCCTAAATGACTGTCATCCTCTTCTCCTATTGGCGTTTCCAAAGAAACTGGTTCCTGGGATATTTTCTGTATTTCACGAACACGAGCTACTGGAAGCTTCAATTCTTCTGCTAACTCCTCTACGGTCGGTTCTCGTCCTAAATCCTGTACAAGCTGACGCTGTGTACGCAACAATCGATTGATTGTCTCAACCATATGCACTGGAATACGAATGGTTCTTGCCTGATCTGCAATTGCCCTTGTGATTGCCTGTCTGATCCACCAAGTAGCATAGGTACTGAACTTATATCCTTTTGTATAATCAAATTTTTCTACTGCTTTAATTAATCCAAGGTTACCTTCCTGAATCAAATCCAAGAATTGCATACCTCGTCCTACATAACGTTTTGCAATACTAACTACAAGACGAAGATTTGCCTCTGAAAGCTGTTTTTTTGCCTCATCGTCTCCATCCGCAATTCGTTTCGCTAACTCTACTTCTTCATCTGATGTTAAAAGTGGTACTTTACCAATTTCCTTTAAATACATACGGACAGGATCATCCACACCTACTGAATCAGGAACAGATAAGTCAATATTTTCAATATCTTCTACTTCCTCTTCCTCATCTAAATCAGCATCATCTGGCTCAAGCAAAATATCATCTGCTTCTTTTTCTTCTTTTATACGCAATATATCAATGCCCTGTTTTTCCAGAAAATCATATATTTTTTCCAACTTGCTGACATCTAAATCCATGTCCTTAAAATGTTCTACGATTTCCTGACTTTCTAAAACATTTTTTTTCTTCTTTGCGCATACAAGCAGTTCTTTTAGTTTTTCTTGAAATTTTGTCGCATCTTTCATGGTATGTCACGTCCTTTCCCTCACTTTGGTGTCTTTCCCATTATTTATTATCATGTACTATCTACAAAGAAATATGCAATTTTTGTAATTCCGCCTGTTCTTTAATGATATTTTGTAATTCACTGATATCCGTTGCGTGGCTTTTTCTGTATTCCAGACTGTGGGATTTTATTCGCAAAACCGTTTCGTTTAGCGCCCTCTCTTTTTCCTGTTTCGTTAATTCCTCGCTTAAATCCCGATTAAACATGGATGCCACTTCACTTTGTTCTTCCTTACTTTCAAACTGATTGATAATCTTGGCTGGATTTACCTGTTCTTTTGCTCGAAATTGTTCAAATAGTGCTGCTGCCACTGTATGATATGGTTCTTCCATAAAATCTTTTTCTGAAAGAAACTCACTCAATTTATAAAACAATTCCTGTTCTTCTATCAGCCAGGTCAAAAATATTTTTTGTGCTTCCCGCAATCCATCTTCTTTCTTTTGATTACGCTGTTCTCGTTGCACCCTCTTTTCCATATCAGGCACCATAACCATCTGTGCTCCATAATGATTTACCAGTTTTTCCAAGTCTGCATAAGCAATGCGGTATTTTCTTGCAATTGCCTCAATATAGTTATTTCGTTCCAATTTTTCTGTAAACTGTAATAATTTTTTAGCTATCTCGTTAAAAAATTTTGTCTTTCCTTCCGGGTCCTGCAAATCAAAGTTTTGTTCTAATACTTCTATTTCAAAGTAAAAACTATTCATTGCTTCATCCAGACGTTTTTGGAATGCTTCTTTTCCCTGTGCTTTTATAAATTCATCTGGATCTTTATATGGCTTCAAGCGGACAACCTTTGCTGGCAATCCCGCTTCTTTTAAAATAGGGATCGCACGTAAAGCAGCCTTTATTCCTGCTTCATCACTATCGTATAAAAGCAACACTTCATCTGCAAATCGCTTTAAAAGGTTTGCCTGTAAACCAGTAAATGCGGTTCCAAGAGAGGCAACCGCATTGGAAAAGCCTGCCTGATGCATGGCAATCACATCCATATACCCTTCACATAATATCATGCTTCGACTTCTTGCTTGTCTTGCCAAATGCAATCCATATAAATTACGACTTTTATCAAAGGCTTTTGTCTCTGGTGAATTTAAGTACTTCGGCTTTCCATCCCCCATAACTCTTCCTCCGAAACCGATTACTTTACTATTCATATCCATAATAGGAAATATAACACGATTCCAGAATTTGTCATTGACTCCCCTTTTTTCATCCATGGTAAAAAGTCCCGTTTCTTTTAAAAGGCTATCGTCAAATCCTTTCTTTTTCATATATTGATACAAATCATCACTGTATTTATTAGAAAAACCTAATCCAAATTTTAGAATGGTATCGTCTGATAGTTCTCTTCCTTTTAAATAATCAAGTGCTTTTTGCCCCTGTCTTGTATGAAGCTGGTATACATAATATTTTGCAGCTTCTTTATTTACCTCTAAAATACGATTACGAATATCTGCCTGTCTCTTTGCCTCTGGAGTCATCTCCACTTTAGGTAACTGCACTCCACTCCTGTCTGCAAGATATTGTACCGCCTCCACAAAGGAATAATTCTCATATTCCATCACGAAAGTAAATACATTGCCTCCAACTCCGCAACCAAAACAATGATACATCTGTTTGCTGCCACTAACAGAAAAAGATGGAGACTTTTCACTATGAAACGGACACAAGCCCATATAATTGCTTCCCGTTTTTTTCAGTTTTACATAAGAAGAAATAATGTCCACTATATCATTTCGCTGTCTTACTTCTTCAATAATTTCTTCTGGATAAAACATTTCCATTTCCTTTCTATTTCCATTGTTTTGTGAAAAGTCGTCGATTTTGTTTGCACATTTATTATTTATATCGGAACTTTTCATTAAATATTTTACTCAATCTCTATTATAACGAAAAAACGCCGCATTTGCGACGTTTTTTCTAAATTATTTTACTACAACTTTTTTCTTTACAATTTTCTTTTGTCCATCACTGGTACGAATGGTAATAGAAATCGTACACTTACCTTTCTTTACTCCCTTCACAACACCGGTTGAAGATACGGTTGCAACTTTTTTATTAGATGTAGCATAGATTACTTTTACACCAACCTGTGCAGACTGCAACTTCTTCATCGAATCCTCATTGAAAGCACTTACTTTCTTCATGGAAACAGATGGTACTGCTACAGAAATACTCGTCTTCTTACCAGCTTTTACACTGCTCGCTGCTGTGACTTTTATCTGGTTTGGCAATGTTGTAATAACTGCACTAGATGGCTTCTTCGCTAATAATACATAATCTCCGCCCTGTCCTACATAAAGAGTAACATATCCATCTTTTGTAACTTTTGCAGTGTCGTTTACAATCTGTTGCAATTTTGATCCAGATACACGATATACATATACCTTGCTGCCATATGCAATCTCGCTTTGTGCACTTACGTCTACTTTTACTTTTGCATTCACTCCCAATGTTCCAGTATGTGCAAGGGAAATCAGTGCTCCATTTTTATTTTTACTATCCTTTTTAAGAATAGCTGCTACCTTTGCATTGCTTGATGCATTGCTAACTGTTGCTGTTACATTGATGTCTTTTAAAGCAGATGTACTAGCAAGTTTTAAATCGTTTGCAGAGAATGTCCAACTAATGTTGTTATCTCCTGTTTTTTCATTTTTACCATTTGCGATAAGAGAAACTCCATTTGTCTTTGCCTTTGTAAGGTTTGCGATTGTAATCTTGTCTGTAGCCTTCTGACCTGCTACTACTAAGATTGCAGTTCCTCCATTGCTATTTGCTGGAATAGTAATTTCAACTTTTCCTAATTTATCTACGTTATACTCTTTTCCAGAATATACGTCTGTAACAACCTGTCCAGCAAACTCTTTTACAGTCATAGTTACTTTTTTGCTGCTATCTGTAATGTTTAATGCAACTACTGCACTTTCGCCCTTATAAGAACGCTTAAATGCCATATACTGTTCTTTGTCACTTCCTGCTACATAACTACGACTTCCCTTTGCAAATAACTTGCTATAGTCATTTCTAATCTTTAATAAAGTCTGATAGTGTGTAAGCATTGCCTGCTGTGATGCATCTAAGTTGTCAAACTTCATATCATAACGATTTGTCTGATATGGATAGTTATTTTCACCAGTAAGTCCAATTTCCTCACCATAGTAAATAACTGGCTGTCCTTTTGCTGTAATGCTCAAGGATGCTGCTACTTTTGAAAGTGCATCTGCCTGTTCCTCTGAGTAGCTCTGCTGTAAATTGCTCTTAAATCCATCTTCATCATGAGAGTTTAAGAAGCTACCAAAGGTTCCCACATTATCCATTGTACTATTTCTTGTTTCCATTTGTTCTTCTATAGACTCTAATTTTCCTTTTACAAATAAGGTAGCCATA
>OKWJ01001923.1_pt1 | contig 12522 bp, 17 predicted proteins | sample 1607121 | NCBI WGS metagenome assembly OKWJ01 (sample SAMN04414080, study PRJEB24778) | human gut metagenome | material: faecal | host: Homo sapiens | reverse complement strand
CTTCCATAAGATAAGCTATTATATCTTTGGTAATACCTTCTACCAGATATTGCATTCGTTTATTCATAACCTGTGCAAGTATTTAATGGCTTTTGCCGAATGAAACAAATATTGTGATGAAACTTTTTTGTATTTAAAAACATTCACGAGCATTTGCAAATCAATAATTACATCATCAAAATTACGGAACAAGGTTGCAATGATACCATCCTTATAAGGTTTGCATTTTGACAGATCTATCTGATCAATCACTATATTCTAACCATGGTACAGTTTCATCGAATACCTCCTCCATTATTTAGACAAACTTGTGTAAGATCTTGAACACAATCATCAAATGAAAGTAAATGCTCTGCATCGTAATGCTCTGTAATAAAATCAATACCTTTAAAACGTATCAAATAGTTACTCGCTTCACGCACAGAAAGATGGTGACTTTTGGCAAATTCACTAATAGCAGAAACAATATATGCTATCACGTTTTTATCAACCTTTTGCTCATTTTTCAAAACAACAGAAGCCGATACTCCAAGAGCATCTAGTACCCTTGTAACAGTCTTTATTGTGAGACCCTTCCCACTCTCTATTTTAGAAATCTGGGCTTTTCCAACTCCTACACGTTCACCTAGTTCTTCCTGGGTAAGCCCTTTGCGAAGACGCTCATTGCGAATCATCGGACCTATATTTTCCAAGCTATTTGCCATATGATATAATTTTTGTATGCTAACAAATATACAGCAAAGTTTCCAAAATAGGAAACAATCATTAATAAATTGAGTTCTACCTTTACTTTATCCCCGTATTCATATATACGTTCATTAAAGTAAAGTCAAAATAAGGGATGAAAAGAGATGGCTGCGCCATGGCGAAATGGTTTCATCCATTTTTCTTTTGGCTGCAAATCTTATAAGTAATCCGGTTGTAAAAGGTCTGTCCCAAACGCAGTCACTCCGATCAAACACAAAACATCTTACTTGGAATCCGAAAATATCCGTGAATCCATCCTCGATTTTACAGCCCATTTGGGCGAAATAAACCCCGACATGCCCTATCTTTGCAGACGGGGTCAGTCGGGGATCCAAAGGGCTGTTTTTGCCTTTTCCCCTCTGTTCGGAGAGAGTCGATGAAAAAAAACGTTAAATCTTCGATTTTTCGCAAAAAACAAGTAAATTTTTGAGCAGTCTACCTTTTAAGACGTAAATCATTGATAATCAATGAGAATATGATGATGCATCGGCATGTCGTAGCATTATAGACCGTCCTCGTCACCGCTTGCATGGAAGAGAAGTATATCTGAGAGCTGATAAACTTAAACGTGTACCTTCTGTTGTTGAAAATGAGGTAGCTGAGCATCGTATGGATTTTGCGCATCTGTATCGTGTTGAAGAACAGATACAATCGAATGATACACAAGAGAATCGTTTCTTGAAATATGCCTTGCAACAAATTACGTCAAAATACGATGCATTGAAAAAGCGTATTGAGACAATAAGAAATTATTCTGTTGAGCAAAAAGAGCAGATGGACAAGATGTTACAAACACTAAAACATCTTGGAACTCACCCTTTTTTTCGTACTGTCGGTAAATTTAAAGGATTTAACCAAGAGAGTTTGATATTGCAAAGAGCAACAGGATATAGCCAAGTATACCGCACTTGGAATATGCTAAAACGTGCATATTCGCTGAATGATGGTATATATCGTTTACAATCCAAAGATATTGCAACGCTTTATGAGATATGGTGCTTTATTGAAGTTAGCCATATCGTAAGAGATCAATTAGGATTAACTCAAGATGATTTGGACCATCAAAATCGCATGGAAATGAATGGTATATTCACTTGGGAATTAGGCAAAGGTGAGCATTCGAAGATATTGTTCAAGAAAAATAATGTTGAGCTAGCAGAGTTGATGTATAATCCTAAGCATACTGAGACAGACAACGATATTACAGGGATTAATAACATGGTTGCCCGTACTGTTCCACAAAAGCCGGATATTGTGTTACAGCTCACTAAAAATGATTTGCATCGGGACATGAAAATGACTTACTTGTTCGATGCCAAATATCGAATTAGTGGAAAAGACAGCAAAGGAGTTGATACCCCTCCCGATGATGCCATTAACCAAATGCATCGATATCGTGATGCCATATACTATAAGGAATACGATTCCGCTCCATTAAAAAAAGAAGTAATTGGTGGCTATATTCTGTTTCCTGGTGATGGTGAAACGGCAGATATAGAAGTTTCAAAGTTCTATAAAACTATTGGAGAAGTTAATATCGGCGCATTTCCATTACGTCCTAAGGATAAGAGGAATAGAGAACTACTAGAACATTTTATAAAAGAATTAATAGAAACAAAGTCGGTCGATACAGTTTCCCAAGTGATACCACAAAAGGGTGCAATAGTTCAAGTAGGAAACCGAGTGTTGATTGGGGTTGTACCGGATAGAAACATCCATTATCAAAAGTTCTTGGATGGAACAGCAACACTATATTATACTGGTACTGAGTTCCCAACAGACATAGATCTTGACAATTTGCATTTCTTTATACCATACGTTAATGGAATAAGAGATGTTTATCAGATCGTAAAGATTAAAACTATTACATCACAAGAAGCCAAGAACTTGGATCCTGATGATCCGAAAGGTAAATTATTACGTATTGCATTTGATTTGAAGTTCAGTCGAAAATTATATGCAAATTATCAGAAGTTAAATTTGGCAAAGTATCCGATATTCCCTAAGTATTTCATCGATACAACATTCGATGAACAAGATGATTGGGTGGTAATTGATAATTTATAACATTGTAAATCACTCGAAGAATATGATTGTCCGAAATAAAGTATGGGAAGAAATCAAACAGGCTCATGTAAATGTTTTATGTTTGAAATGGTATACTGATCGCCAAAGAAAAAATGAAAGATATTATCAATGTTTCATTGCTATTACCGCATCTGTAGGTACCTTCGGATATGTATTTGAAGAATGGTTTCCATTTGTTTCCTCTTTGTTAATAGCATTTGTTTCTGTAGTCAAATCATTATTTCCTCAATTCATTCAACCAGAAAAGGAATTGTGTATTCTTGATGGAATTATGGACTTTTACAATTGCTATCTAAATGATCTTGAACTATTAATGTATAAGCATGACAATGAGGATATGGATGATGATGAAACCATGATCAATATACATTCATTAAAGGTCAATGAATGTGAAAAACAATCAACCATGAATCGATTCATTAGAACTATTCCTGAAAAACGCATCAAACAATTTGAAATTGAATCAGCTGAATATTTAAATAGAGTATATTATAATCAATATGAATCAAATTTCAAATAAATCTAATATTGATAAAGAGAACCATGGGCCTCATGGTATGGCGCAAATTATCCATAAAGCACCAGAAATGCAAGGTCAGATGCCACGTTCTTCAAATACCCCTCCACCTCCAAAACCTAAAAAGTAAACATATGAAAAAAGTAGAAGAAAGAGAATTGCCACGTCCTGCAAATCTTCCACCTCCTCCAATCCCCAAAAAATAGATGTGAAAAGACATTTAAGTGTGTTATGGATAAATTAACGAAAGAACAACGACATCATTGTATGTCTGCAATTAAGGGCAAGAATACGAAACCAGAATTATTGGTTCGTAAGTTCTTGTTTGCTCATGGCTTTCGTTATAAGCTGAATCATCCACATTTACCTGGACATCCGGATATCGTGTTGCGTAAATATAGAACATGTATCTTTGTTAATGGATGCTTTTGGCATAAGCATGAAGGATGTAAGTACTTTGTTGTACCTAAGACTAGAACTGATTTCTGGCTTAATAAGATAAATCGTAATCAGGAACGTGACAAAGAGGTAAAGAAGCAACTTTCAAAAATGGGTTGGCATAGTATTACTATATGGGAATGTGAGCTTAAACCATCAAATAAAGATAAAACCTTAGAATCTTTGCTTGATACATTGAATAAAATATTTCTTCTGAACAATGGAGTGAAGTCGTATGATACGATTGATGAAAAAATGGTTATAAAGGTTGCTGATAATCTAGGGGTTGAATATGGGAAATAACTAAAATATGAAACTACTCACAATAAAACAACCTTGGGCTTCTCTGATTTGTCTAGGCATTAAAGATGTTGAGAATCGCACATGGAGACAAAATTCATTGATTGGAGAGCGTTTATTGATCATGGCAAGCAAAAAAGACGAAAAAATGGATACCACTAATGCAAGGTGGCGTGAAGAGTATCATCGACTTGTTGCTGATGGAATTGTTCCACCACTCAGTGAATTACCCAAAGGTGTAATAATCGGTTACGTTGACGTTGTGTCCATTGAGGAGGTATATGACTCAATATGGGCTGCAGATTCATCTCATTTAAAATATGTTCTGACGAATTCGCATTTATTTCAAATCCCATTGCCCGGTGTACATGGCCAACCTAGACCGATTAATTATGAAATGAGTCCAGCAGAATTGTTAAATATTCCGATCGCTAAATAGTAAATAGAGAATAAAGCAATGTCAGTTGATGGATAATGTTAAATCTACAAAACTACATATATCCGACACTCACAAAAAATATTTGTATGATTCGGACATATGCTTAACTAAAGTTGTGTTTAGATATTACCATTTGTCCGAAGTGATTAGAAAAATTTGAATACCATCGGACAAATGGTCAGCGATAGATTGTCCAATCCTTGCCCTTGCTTGCAATGACCCGGGATTGGCACTCCCAATGCTTGCGAAAGCAACTTGGGGTATTAGGCTCCCCCACCTGCAAAAGGTTGGACAATGGGCAAGCCCAATAGAGAAAGGAAAAATAAATAGCGAGGAGCCGTAATGTACAATGTAGGTAATGACTATCTTTGAATAAAGGAAATTCTATATGAGCGAATTTGATAAATACATAGTTCAAGGAGAACCCGATAAAAGACATCATGGAAGTTGTAAATCTACTACACTTAGGAAATCGTTCTGAGCTTCGCCAATGGCTCAAAGAGAACCACAACAAAGAGAAATGTTGTTGGGTTGTGACTTATCACAGTAAGTGTCCACCCGAGTGGCCAGCTATTCCGTACATCGAAGTAGTGGAAGAGGCGCTTTGCTTCGGATGGATAGATAGCACACTTAAACGGCTTCCCGATGGTCGGTTGGCTCAACGTCTCTCTCCTCGCAGAGCTAAAAGCCATTGGACTCAGCTGAACATGGACAGATGCGTGGATCTTGAAGATAGAGGACTGATGACTGAAGCCGGCAGACGAGCGTTTGAGAAGGCATTCGAGTACGAGATTATTCCTCCAGATTCTGAGATAAGCCAAAGGATCAAAGAGGAGAACAAACTCAGACGACCTGGTATGTATGAGTAGAAAGGATGACGTCATAAAACGTGACAGCATCAAGAACAAGATTAAACTACCAATGCAATTTTGAATTTTAGTTCTGACTTTAAGGCTCAAACTCCCCGAGATGTATAAAGCAGATCAGGGAAGGGTACAGTAAAATACGAGATCTAAACACAGCTTGCTGCCAATTTTGATTGGACACTCCTCATATCGCGAAGGTGATATGGGGTATTAGGCTACCCCATGGGGATTATATTGGACAACGGGCAAGCCCTTACAAGTGATGATTTATCCAATCGACACTTAGTTGGTTTGCACCGAATTCATCATAAAAAAGAATTTCTGCAATTTATTTGGAGGTTTATCTGATTATTATGTAATTTTGCACCCACTTTTGAAAACCATATAAAATTTAGCAATGCAGCAAAATAGAATGAACATATTAACAACATCAATTCGAGGCAACAAATGCTTTGAAGGTATGTCGTATATTCATACTCTTAGCATTGAATCCATCGGTTTAACTTTCCAACAAACGTATAAATCAATAGAGATATAGTTAGATGCCTATATCTCGCTAGAGAAATAACAACAGAATAGTTGGAGAGTCCTTACCAAACTTTCCAACTATTTTTGTTTTATACCCATTGGTGACGTTCTTCCTCTCCGTCTATTCCGTCCAATGGCAATCAATGAATCAATTATTAACTACGCAGTGATGCGGTTAAATGTAGAAATTATGAAAATACAATACGCATCTGACATACATTTAGAGTTGTCAGATAATTCAAGATTTATAAAGAGTGAGCCATTTGAGGTTACTGGTGATGTGTTGGTTTTTGCAGGTGATACCGGTTATTTACGGGATAGAACACTCCCTAATTTAAGATTCTGGAAGTGGGCATCGGCAAACTACCGAGAGGTGTTACTTGTTCCTGGGAACCACGAGTTCTATGGAAATGGTGATGTGTTAGCCTATGGCGATAGCTGGAGTCGTGAGATTCTGCCTAATGTGCATTACTACCAAAACAAGGTTGTGAGAATTGATAATGTTGATTTTATCCTCTCAACCCTTTGGTCGCACATTCGCCCGGAGGATGAGTATTTTGTACATCGTGGAATGAATGACTTTCGGCAGATTCTGTATAATGGTCGTCGCTTTACGCCTGCTGATTTTAATGCTGAGCACGAGAAGTGTCTGGACTTTATCAAGCAGAGTGTAGCTGAGAGCACCGCCGAGCGTATCGTGGTAGTAACTCATCATCTGCCATCAATGGCCGTTGTAGCTCCCGAGCATAAAAGCAGCTTGCTGAATAGTGCATTCGCTACTGAATTGGGCAACTTTATTGCTGATAGCCGCATAGATGCGTGGATTTTCGGGCACTCACACGCCAACGAGGATGCAATCATCGGGAATACACGCCTTGTCTGCAATCAGCTTGGCTATGTTTATTACAATGAGCATCTTGCTGGATTTGACGGCAAACGATTTATAGAAATCACATAATTGAAAATTTAGTGAATTTATGAAGAACCTATCAAATAGATATTTTTACGAAGTCCATTACTCTGTTGATGACAATGGAAATATCCATCGTTGGAATGGGGATGTATATGCAGATAGAAAGAATAGACTTTACAAAACAAAAATGAAGCCTAATGACCTGCCTGAATATTATTGCATGGTGCAAAGGTATGGCAATCGTTATGATATAATTAACGCCAGTGGAGTTGTTGATATAGCATACTCTTGGGTTAAGGAAAATCATTTTATGAAGAACTCTGTTCTACGTATCTCATATACAGGAGAATTAAAACCATACTATGAGAAGTATAATATTAATGGGAAGGAAGTAGTAAGTTTTTCACCTTCATATACCAATGAAGATGAAATGATTTTCGGCAATAGCATCTTTAAATTTCTTGCTTATTGCAAAAAGTATTCAAGGATTAGCCTGAATAAGGTAAGAAAGTCTTTCATTGAGCAATGTGAATGGTTGAAGAACAACGAGCCTGAATTTGCTCCTCATAGTGGTAAAGATGAAAATGGCAATACCGTTTTCCTTGACTTTGGAGAATGGTTTGATAACAATATTAACGATTTAATGACACAAACATAAGAAAAACAGTTATAGATTATGAGCTTAGATGTAACAATAATATACAAGAAACCTAAAATGGTGAAATACAATGCAACCCATGCTGCATGTGGTAGTACTTTCATGATTGTTCCCGACGATGTACCCACAGAGGAGACAGAGTGGAGTGCAAACATCACTCACAACATGAGTAGAATGGCACTGCAAGTTCCCATCTGTGTTAAATACAGGAATAAGGAGTATAAGGGTACTTTATATGACTATGTATGGGAGCCTGGAGAGAATGGCAATATTACCACCTCTATAATGAGTAAGATTCTTGCTCAAGGTATCGCTTATATGGTTGAGAATAGGAAAAAACTCCTTCCTTTTAATCCTGCAAACGGATGGGGTTCTTATGATGGATTTGTTCCTTGGTTGATAAAATACAAGGAGGCCTGCGAGGACAATCCTGGTTGCAAGATAAGGGCAAGCATATAAGATTCGCTCCAAGTCAGCAGAAAAACTGTTGCTTGGAGCGATTTTCTATCCTGTAATTTTGAATTCTAAATACTCTTCACACACATAATCCGCCAAATCGCTTTTAAAATACATGATTTGGCGGATTATAAATAGATGAATCACATTATACTGTGATTTTGTCACATAATACTATCGAAAATAACTCATATTTAGCCAAATTCGCAATATATTGTGAATTCTGCTTGTTTTGTTCGTTAAAACACTCTATATTTGCATCAAATACCAATATATTGTGAATATGAAAGCGTTGGGAATGCAGATTAAGGCTCGCAGATTAGCTCTTAAAATCAAGCAACAAGATTTGGCTGATTTGGCTGTTGTGAGTATAAATACAATTGTTGCTATCGAACGTGGTACAGGAAATCCGCGTATTGATACATTACTTTCTGTATGCGATGTGTTAGGATTACAACTTGTAACTAAGTTAAAGGATTAACATTATGAGACAATGTGAAGTGTATCTACACGGAATAAAGGCTGGTGTATTAATTGAAAATGACAATCGTGAGTTTATGTTTACTTACGATAAAGCATATTTGTTGAGTGAAAATTGTGATGCAGTAAGTCTGACATTACCGCTTCGTTCTGAACCTTATAGTTCACCGTTCCTATTTTCTGTATTCGCAAATATGCTATCAGAAGGGGACAATCGCCAAATACAATCTCAACTACTTCGTATTGATCCTGAAGATGATTTTGGAATACTATTGGCTACTTGTCAATATGATACCGTTGGAGCCATTACCGTTAAACCGATAGAATTATGAAAGATTTAACTGTTTGCCCTTCAATATTACAAGAGGGCTATGATACCTATTCGCCTATAGCTCGAAGATCTCTATTTGATGGTCATGCTGTATCTCATATTTTCTCTGAACCAAGTCCAGACACAGGAACTGTTGAGGCAAATGAAGCTGTAAAAAGTGTTGGACGCATATCGCTTTCTGGTGCTCAACCCAAATTTTCCATTGTTGTGGATGATGATAAACTACGATATATTCGTGAAGGAGAACAAGGAACGTTCATCCTTAAACCACGTCCTACAGCATATCAAATCATAAATAGAGATTTTTGTGTTGCAAACGAGCATGTAACCATGCAAATTGCATCACAAGTATATGGCATTGAAACAGCTGCAAATGCTATATGCTTTTTTAATGATGGTACACCTGCGTATATTACTCGCAGATTTGATGTACACAGCAAGGGCAAATACAAACAAGAGGACTTTGCTGCATTATTGGGTTACACAAAAGATAACGCAGGATCTAATTACAAATACGACAAAGCCAGCTATGAAGAGTGTGCCGAGGTAATACATCGCTATGTAAAGGCTACACTGATTGATATACGTAGATTTTTCCGCATAATCCTGTTCAACTTTGTTACATTGAACGATGATGCACACTTGAAGAACTTTTCTTTGATAGAACGTAATGGTGAATATCGCCTATCTCCTGCCTATGACCTTATCAATACATCTTTGCAGCTTATGAATCCTCATATTTTTGCTCTTGACAAAGGTCTATTTAAGGAGGGAATGGCATTTTCTGATACTCACACCATCAGCCGTTCTGATTTTGAAGAGTTCGGTAAGCGTATTGGACTTCCTATAAAAGTAATAAAACAAGAGATTGATATGTTCGCGGCAGAACAACCTTTAGTTAAAGAATTACTTGGCCGTTCGTTCCTTTCACCATCTTTGCAAAAACAATATTGGATGGCATTCGATTACAGACGTAAAATGCTGAATTTTTAAGGCATAAATAAAACAATAATAAATTATCGTTTGCGTTAATATAGCAGACAATGCCGTCGTTTACTTATCGCGCACGATGATTTATAGTACTCCTACAAAAGAAAAAACTAAAATCACACATTTGTGTAATTTCCAACGATAAACATTGAGTAATATCGCTTAAAAATCGTACCTTTGCATAAGAAATCATTTGGAACGCAAATGCGGTAAGAGGCTGAATATAAATCACTTCAATTTGGCTTCTACCGAAACTTGAAAATGAGCTTGAAAAGCGCGGTACAACACGTATATCGAAATCGCTGATTATCAGCACGGTGAATTTGTGAGTATTTTCCGTGTCATTGTGAAAATGCGAATTGTACCGATTAAAAGGCTAAAACGCTTTCAATCAATAGTGTAAATGTGTTGCATCGGATTAGTTGTTTATAATTTTTACATTCAATAGCAACTTTACGCCTTAATCCAGCGATTTCATATTCCCAATATACGTCTATTTGGTGTTCTTGACCAGACCGCCCTCTAAGTTTCACATTATGCAAAACTTCTACGGTTTTAACATTCCCAAAATCAGTATTCAATAGCTGCTGATATATTTCTTGAGTATATTTCTCATATTCTGTATTTTGATTCATATTATAGCCAATAACTAAAAATATTTCAATTCATTCTATCAGACTTCCTGCAATATAGTACAACAAAGATTCCGATTTTATAAAACAAATTTCTTTACTACCACCAACTGACATTTGACTTTTTAATAACACTCCAACATCTTCACATTATCTACTTACATTTATAGACTCGACAGAGATTTATGTTTTGAACTATCCGAAAAATTTGGATAGTTGTTAATCTTGCATTCTGTCAAATACATGCAATTTATTCACATCTGCATGTAACACATAAACATATTATAATCAATCGTTTATTATAAAAACACATAGACTTAAACATACATTAAAAGAAGAAATTGAATAACTTATAGCTACGACCATCCCAACCACTTGGTTAAAATAGCATTACTGCAACTGATACAACATCATACTACCACAACACTATTATGCACTGCAAACATAATGTTTTGTCAACATAATATCATCTCATATCTTACATATTTTCTCGAATCAAAGCCTTTCATAAGATGCTCATTCCTGAACATATATCCTATTAATTGACATTATCATGGTAGAGCCTATTGAAGGCTATTTTCAATGTTCTAAATCTCATTAAGGAGAGTATATAAATAGACATCAATATCGCCCTAAACCACTTACAATTTCAGACTTTAAATTTGGAGCCATAAAAATATGTTTTTTCTTTTCAGCCTCATAAATAAAATCTATCAAGCTAAAATCTTTCTTATAACTAAAGACATGATGGGTTGCATAAAAGTACCTAAGCATATTCTGACGCCTCACGTCTTTTGCATTAGCAATAATAAAGCTACAATCTAACGATGCTTTATTATAAAAATAATGCCTATCAAAAACCGATAGAACAATACTTGGAGACAACGGATAAGTCAACTCGCTTCCATATTGTGACAAGCCCATATATGTTGGTCGCACATTATCTACATGGAGTTCAACTACCAACGGAAAGTCTGAGGTATAGAAATCTTGTCCCAAACTCACCCAAAACACCCAATAATTGTTTGCAATAGCATCGGCAAAATCCATCAACACCTCATCATTCAGATATGTAAGATTTGCATGAAGAACTGGTTTTTCACATTCAACACCTATTTGCAAATTATTAAAAGCTTCATTTCCTGTCTGAATAGACATGATATGCTTTACCATATCAATGCTCGCTTTTTCCATTCTAAGATAATCATCAACTGTAGCCTCTTGTAATTGTGGCAATCTAAAATACTGCGTAACAATATGTAATGCGATTTCTCTTTTCTCATAAAAATTAAGTCTGTAATATTCTTTATTCGAAATCCATTCATTTTTTATTTCATCTATTGTTTTCAACAATTGAGAGAACATTGGTTCAACCATTGTTGCAAAATGATCCTTTTCTATGGATAACCTATTTATTTTTCCTCCATTCTCTACTTTATTCTTTTCTAGATAATCATTCGAAATAGAATACATATCATCTTCAACACAAACAGACATTAAAGAGGCTTGATACTTTTTAGAATGTTGTTTATCATACGCATAAATACATTTATCATTATCCGAAAATCTCTTCAAATAACATCTTGGAATATAATGCTGTTTCATATCCTCCAATTAAATATTTACCATCATCATACATTATGATTTTTGCTTCATACCTTACACCGCCCATCCAACACTCCGGCAAACATATCCATCTCTCTCTTGGCCCCCCCAGTCGTATTGCTAGTTCTCGCCATCCTTTTACGGCTTTAATCACTTTTGAAATAATCTTTTCTGCTGTTTTCCGATTAAGCATATAATCTTTGCAAGCATCAAGCAAAATACCCAGCTCTGCTTTGTTAGAAGTTGATGAAACTAGCCTTTGATACTCATTCAGAGTGAGCCACACTCAGATTCCTACGAAAGCGAGCCAGTTTAATCTGCTCTCCCACAACCGACATCTTCTGCTCCAATTATCGGAGCAACTTAGTTCCCATTGTATTCTTTGCCATAGCCAACTCATCATATAATACACAAAGATATTACTTTTTATCTATTTAATGATGTATTGCAGATGAAAAATCACAAGATCAGAAGATATTGTGGAAAATTCACTCATATTTGCCCCCTTCCGTCCACTTTAAAGTGATCCCCTAA
>OKWJ01001920.1_pt1 | contig 12544 bp, 10 predicted proteins | sample 1607121 | NCBI WGS metagenome assembly OKWJ01 (sample SAMN04414080, study PRJEB24778) | human gut metagenome | material: faecal | host: Homo sapiens | reverse complement strand
CCGACCATGTAGTCGATCTTGTCGTTGCGCTCCGAGAACACCTGCTCGGCCGTCGCGTCGATGATGCTCTTCTGATAGCGCAGCTCCTTGTGGTTGCCCACCAGCGGCACCATGATCTCCACGTGCACGGGCATGCCCGTAGCCTTGACGTTCATGGCAGCCTCGATGATGGCGCGGGCCTGCATCTCGGTGATCTCGGGATAGGTGTTGCCCAAGCGGCAGCCGCGGTGTCCCAGCATGGGGTTGAACTCGGCCAGCGATTCGACCTTGGCGACGATCTTTGCCAGGGGCACACCCATCTCGGCGGCCATCTCCTTCTGGCCCTTCTCATCGTGGGGCACGAACTCGTGCAGAGGGGGATCAAGCAGGCGGACCGTCACGGGGTATCCGTTCATGGCCTTGAACAGACCCTCGAAGTCGCCGCGCTGAATCGGCAGCAGCTTGGCCAGCGCCACGCGGCGTCCGGCCTCGTCGTCGGCGAGGATCATCTCGCGGAACGCCTTGATGCGGTCGCCCTCGAAGAACATGTGCTCCGTGCGGCAGAGGCCGATGCCCTCGGCGCCGAACGCGAATGCCTGTGCGGCGTCTTTCGGGGTGTCGGCGTTGGCGCGGACCTTCATGACGGAGTATTTGCCGGCGAGCTCCATCAGCTTGCCGAAATCGCCGCTCAGGTCGGCGGCCTTGGTGGCCACCTGGCCGAGGTAAACCTCGCCCGTCGAGCCGTTGAGCGAAATCCAGTCGCCCTCCTTCACCGTGAATCCGTTGACCTGGATCGTGCGGGCCTTGTAGTCGATCTGCAACTCGCCGGCGCCCGATACGCAGCACTTGCCCATGCCGCGGGCCACGACGGCTGCGTGCGAGGTCATGCCGCCGCGTGCGGTCAGGATGCCTGCTGCGTCGAGCATGCCTTTCAGGTCCTCGGGCGAGGTCTCGATGCGCACCAGAATGGCGCGTGCGCCGTTCTTGGCCAGCACCTTTTCGGCATCCTCGGCGAAGAATACTACGGGACCCGTCGCGGCGCCCGGCGATGCGGGCAGGCCCTTGGTGATGACCTGTGCGCTGGAGATGGCCTTCTTGTCGAAGACGGGGTGGAGCAGTTCGTCGAGCTTCGCGGGCTCGCAGCGCAGCACGGCGGTCTTCTCGTCGATCAGACCCTCGCGGAGCATGTCCATGGCGATCTTGACCATCGCGGCGCCCGTGCGCTTGCCGTTGCGGCACTGCAACATCCAGAGCTTGCCGTCCTGAATCGTGAACTCGATGTCCTGCATGTCGGTGAAATACTGTTCCAGGTGGTGCTGGATGTCGAACAGCTCCTTGTAAACCTCGGGCATCACCTCTTCGAGCGAGGGGAACTTCGCCTTGCGCTCCTCCTCCGAAACCTTCTGGGCCACGGCCCAGCGCTTCGAACCCTCGATGGTGATCTGCTGCGGGGTGCGGATGCCGGCTACGACATCCTCGCCCTGGGCGTTGATGAGGTATTCGCCGTTGAAGAGGTTTTCACCCGTCGCGGCGTCGCGCGAGAAGGCCACGCCCGTCGCGGAGTTGTTGCCCATGTTGCCGAATACCATGGCCTGCACCGATACGGCCGTGCCCCACTCGGCGGGGATGTTGTTGAGTTTGCGGTAGAGGATGGCGCGCTCGTTCATCCACGAACCGAACACGGCGCAGACGGCGCCCCAGAGCTGGTCCCACGGATTGGCCGGGAAGTCCTCGCCGGTCTGCTTCTTCACGGCGGCCTTGAAGCTCTTCACCAGCTCCTTCAGGTCGTCGGTCGTCAGGTCGGTGTCGTTCTTGACGCCCTTCTTCTCTTTCTGCTCCTCGATGATGACCTCGAACGGATCGTGATCCTCCTTCGAGACGGGCTTCATGCCCAGCACCACGTCGCCGTACATCTGTACGAAGCGGCGGTACGAGTCCCACGCGAAACGCGGGTTGCCCGTGCGCTTGGCCACGGCCTCCACGGCCTGGTCGTTCATGCCCAGGTTGAGGATGGTGTCCATCATGCCGGGCATCGAAGCGCGGGCTCCGGAGCGGACGGAAACGAGCAGCGGCATCTCCTTGTCGCCGAATTTCATGCCGGTCAGGTTCTCGATGTTCTTCATCGCCTTCTCGACTTCGGGGCGGAGCAGTTCGATGACGGCCTCCTTGCCGTGTTTGTAGTACTCCGCACACACTTCCGTGGTGATGGTGAATCCCGGGGGGACGGGGATGCCGATCAGGTTCATCTCCGCAAGGTTGGCACCCTTGCCTCCGAGCAGTTCACGCATTTTGCCGTTTCCTTCGGCCTCTTTGTTGCCGAAGGTATAGACTCGTTTTACGTCTGCCATAGTTTTTTGATTTTTTTTAATTGGTATGTGTATATAAATTTTTTTCTAACACGTTTCCCCGGAACTTAAAAAATAGCGGTAACGCCGCCGCGACCGCAACCCGAAAATTTTATTTTCGTCCGAGGGATTGCGAAAATACGAAAACTTTTCGAAATTTCCAAAAAAATCTACCGGATGTATACGAACACCGGGAGGGAATATCCGTAACCGCCCCGGTAGACCCCTCGGGAGTAGGTTGCGAGGGGGTTACCGCTCTTTTGGTCAACCAGATAGCGGCGTGCGAAAACGTCGCCTTCGGAAGTCCGCAGCGCCGTGTCGGCCCAGATCCGGTCGCGCATCTGCCATTTCCGGGCGCTCCGGACATTGCCGCGGCCCGATTTTTCGGCCCGCAGGGTTCTGTCGCGGAGTCCGTGGCGGGGTGTGAAAAATGATCCCGTGCGGCCCATGACGAGCAGTTTCGCATGCGGACGCTCCTCGCGCAGGTCGCCGATGAGCCACCGGGCCGTGCGCGGGTCGGAGCACAGCACCAGCCCCACGGTGTCGCGTCCCAGCTCGCCCTCGACATAGAGGTAGCCGCGGCCCGATTCGTCGTAAACGGGGTAGAAGAGGTCTCCGTAATAGAGCAGCGCAAAATCCATTCCGTCGAGCGAATTGAGTGTGCGGTGGAGGTAGGAGTAGTCGCCCCGGCAGGCTGCCGCGAGGTCGCGCACGACCTGCTCGTTCTCCACGCCCCACAGGGCTACGATCGGCAGGGCCATCGAGTCGATGACGGCCGCCGTGTTGCGGATCTTGCGTTCGTAGCGCGCCGCAGTCCACCTCAGGCGGCCTTCGGGCGTGTAGTCGGAATCGTCGTAGAAGAGCGCCGGGACGGTGTCGTAGAGGCGGTCCACGTCGTAGAACGCAATTCCTACGGGCGGTCGTCCGTAGGAACTGCAATTAAGAATGAGAAGTGAAAAATCGAGAATTGACAGCAGCCATCGCATACCTCTTCCGGATTACAGCGGTTTTTCGGGCATGAAATCGCGGGGCGAACAGCCCAGGAACCTGGCGATCTCGTTGATATGGTTGACATTGTATTTGATGTCGTACTTCGGACTCTCGGCCATGCCGATAAACCCTTTCGAGACGCCGATGCCGTATGCCAGCATGGCTTGCGACACCTTCTGCGCCATTCGCTCTTTGCGGATGGCCTCGATCACGTAGATGTCGGCGGGTGTTTTCACAGGCATTGTTTTGTCGTACAAAACTAAAAAACGTGCCATTTGTGACGCTCTTCTATACATGAGTATACTCACGTATGGTGAGCGTCCGTCCCCTCGGGGCCCCTGAAAAGAAAAGCCCTGCGGAAAACCGCAGGGCCCGGTCGGAGAGAGTTTTCTCCGGTGTTATTGGATGCCGTATTTGCGCAGGATTTTCCGGATGTGCGGCAGCCGTTCGCGGATCATCCGGTCGAATCCCAGGTCGGAGCCGTGGTCGCAGTCGATGGTTCCTTCGGAGTCTTTGCCGTAGTACCACTCGCCGTCGAGGAAATAGACGTTGTCGTATTGTTTCGCCAGCCGCCGCATCATCCGGTCGGCGGTGGCGATCCGCTCGCGGTGGAACTGCGCGGCTTCGTTGTTGAAGTTGCCTGCGGCGTGCCAGTGGGTTTGCATGAAGATCAGCGGTTTGTCGGGGTGCGCCTCGACGAGGGCCGCGACGAACGCCTCGAGCCGCTCGCGGATCAATTCCGGAGAAGGGTTCGAAAAGGCGTCGAAGAGAAAGGCGTCGGCGTCGGTTTCGGCGAGCAGCCGTGCGAATTCGGGCTGGAGTTTGCAGTTGCCGCTGTACCCCAGATTGATGAACTCGATGCCTGTCATGCGGCTCATGCGCGCCGGATAGGCCATGCCCGGACGGCTGGCCGAGGCTCCGTGGGTGATGCTCGACCCGAAGACGATGACGCGGTGTTTGTAGGGCGATGCGAGCGGTGTGACAACGGCGTCGTCGTCCACGCCGATTTCCAGCGTCAGGAGTTCGCTCCACGTCGGCAGGTAGAGCATGCACTCCCGGGGCTGCCGGTCCATGTGCTCGACGATGGTGCCGGAGTGCCGGTCTTCCAGTCCGGGGCGTGCTGCGCCGGCCATCGTCCAGATCCCGTCCCGGCGGATGTAGAGGTCCATGCCGCGCTGCATGACCGGGGTCATGTTCCAGCCGTAGCTGCGCGGGGTCGTGGTCCAGCGGGCCTCGATGGAGCGGCTGTCGGTGGTGAAGAGCACGGCCACGCCGGCCGGATAGCCGCAATAGCGGCGGATGGCGGCGTTGTCGAAATGGTAACGGGCCGTATCGACCCGGTAGTAGGGGTTTCCCTCCATCGGGCAGGTGCGGCCGATGAGGGTCAGCGTCGAGGCATCGACGTATTTGCGGGCTGCGGCGGTGTGCAGGCTAAGCACTCCGGCGGCGATCAGTGCGAGGTGTTTTATCATGGCGGGTTCAGTTAGGTCATTTCTCGATCACTCCCGAACCGACCAGTTCGTCGCCGTCGTACCAGGCGGCGAACTGCCCCGGGGCGATGCCCCGCTGGGGTTCGTCGAAGAGGATATACATGCCGTTCGGGCGCATGTGGAGCGTAGCTCCCTGCAAGGGCTGGCGGTAGCGGATGCGCACGGAGAACCGGGCGCTCGTGCCGGGCGCCATCTTGCGCGAGGGGTTGACCCAATGCACCTCCTTCGGGACGATGTGCAGCGCCGGACGCCACAATCCCGGGTGTGCGTCGCCCTCGCCGACGTAGATCACGTTCTGCGCCACGTCCGTCCCGATGATGAAGAGCGACTCCTTGCGTCCCCCGATGCCGAGGCCCTTGCGCTGACCGACGGTGTAGAAATGGGCGCCGTTGTGTTCGCCGATCTTCTTGCCGTCGCGCACGGTGTAGTGCCACGGCTCGGCCTGCGCGGCCAACTGGTCGTCCGAGGGCTCCGAACCGTCGGCAGGGGCGGCCTCGCGGCGGAATTTGGGCCATGCGGGGAGTATCTCGTGCACATTGCCCCTTTTGCGGGCGAGTTTCTGTTGCAGGAAGGTCGGCAGGTCCACCTTGCCGACGAAACAGATGCCCTGCGAATCCTTGCGCCGGGCCGTGGCGAGCTGCTGCTCGGCGGCGATGCGCCGCACCTCGGGTTTCAGCAGGTCCCCGACCGGAAACAGCGCATAGCGCAGCTGCTCCTGCGAGAGCTGGCAGAGAAAATAGCTCTGGTCCTTGTTGGGGTCGCTGCCGGCCAGCAGTTTGTAGACCGTGCGGCCGTCGGGCAGCACCTCTTCCGCCTTGCGGCAGTAGTGGCCCGTGGCGACGTAGTCGGCCCCGAGTTTGAGCGCTTCGCGCAGGAAGACATCGAATTTGATCTCCCGGTTGCACAGCACGTCGGGATTGGGCGTGCGTCCCTGCTCGTATTCGGCGAACATGTATTCGACGACCCGTGCGCGGTATTCGTCCGAGAGGTCTGCCACATGCAGGGCGATGTCCAGCTTCTTGGCTACCAGTTCGGCGAAGACCCGGTCGTCGTGCCACGGACAGTCGCCTTCGAGCGTGCCCGTGGTGTCGTGCCAGTTGATCATGAAGAGCCCGATGACCTCGTGTCCCTGCTGTTTCAGCAGCCAGGCCGCCACCGACGAATCGACGCCGCCCGAAAGTCCGATCACTACCCGTGCCATTCTATTCCAGTGTCAGAAGTCCTTCGGGCAGCACGAGGTGCATCGTGCGGGCCTCGAAGTCGATGTGTGCGATGAATTCCTCGGCGGCGGGGATCAGCACCTGCCGTCCGCCGATCTCCAGTTCGAACAGCGGATTGACATCGCTGTCGTAATAGTCCGAGACGGTTCCTTTGAATTTTTCCGGCGTTCCGGTCTCCTCGGCCTCGACGGCAAAGCCGATCAGGTCTTCGAGATAGAACTCGTCGTCCTCGCCCTCCTCTTCCGGTTCGATGCGGAATTCGAGTCCCAGCAGCTCCTGGGCCCGGCGTTCGGTGTCGAAATCGGCGAACGTGGCGGTGGCTCCCGACTGGCCGCGGCGTTCGAAATGCTCGCACCAGAGCGGCACCTCCAATGCGTCGATGGTGACCATCAGCGGGGTGTCGGTCGTGAAATCGTCGGGGAAAGCGGGGTAGAGCGAGAGCATCACTCCGCCCTCGGTGCCGAAAAGTTTGTTGATTCTGCCTGCGGGAACAGTCATAGGATTGAGAATTACGGTGTAAAAATACAAAAAAACGATAAACCGCCCAAGGGACGGTTTATCGTTTTTTTTATCGGAGCGGGAAACATCTGCGGCCTCCGCCCTCCTGCGGCGCCTTATTCTGCGGCGGGAGCTTCCGGAGCGGCCTCCTCGGCGGCAGCTTCGGTCTCGGCAGCGGCTTCAGCAGCAGCCTCGCGGGCAGCGGCCTCGGCGGCAGCCTTCTTCTCGGCGATTGCGGCGGCGCGCTCCTCCTTGATCTTGGCCTCGGCAGCCAGACGAGCTTTCTCGGCCGACTTGGCGTCGGTCGCCAGCTTGTTGGCCTTGGCTTCGATCTTACCGGCTTTGGCTTCCAGCCACTTGTTGAAGCGTGCTTCGGCCTCGGCCTCGGAGAACGCACCCTTGGCGACACCGCCCAGGAGGTGTTTCTTGTACATTACGCCCTTGTAGGAGAGAATAGCCCGACAAGTATCCGTAGGTTGTGCGCCTTTCTGTAACCAATCCAGGGCTTTCCCGAAGTCCAGGTCGATCGTAGCAGGATTCGTGTTGGGGTTGTAGATGCCCAACTTTTCGATGAATTTACCATCACGTGGCGCTCTGCTATCTGCGGCAACGATGTGATAGAAGGCATAACCCTTCTTACCGTGACGTGCCAGACGAATTTTAACAGCCATTTGCTATAAAATTTTGTTGTAATTAATAAAAAACGCTCACCCCTTCGGGCTTTTAAGCCTGCAAATGTAGGGAAAATATTCCGCCCGGCAAAATAAATGCTGCAAAAATACGCATTTTGCGCCTGCAAATCTGCGGTCGGGATGTCGGATGCCGCGGAAAAATGAAAAACTTTTCCTATCTTTGCATCCGCAATTCGCATGGATATGCGTCGTGTGCGTTGGTTCCGTAGCTCAGTTGGATAGAGCAACAGCCTTCTAAACTATGGGCTCCGGCTTTCATAGATTTACACCCGGGCAAGGGTTTATATCTCTATATTTATTTCACATTTAGCGTATTATAAGATTCGCTAAGTGTGCTTTTTGTATATAGCGCAGTCTTCTGATCTGGTGCGATTTCTTAAAAAGGGCCGAAAAATAGGCTATTATTAGCCCAAATGTTGTCCAAAAATGACTCAAAATTTTTAAGTGATGGCTACTTTTAAGACTTGTGTATTCAAAAATCATCTGCGTAAAGACGGCACGTATAATGTGAAATTACGTGTTACCCATAATCGAATATCGCGCAAAATCAGTACTCCCTACTATGTCGAGGCGAAGTATGTTACCCCAAACCTCGAAATTACCGACAAAGAACTTCTCGGATTGTGCGAGGACCTGTGTGCTGATTGTCGAAAAATATGCCGCGAACTGGGATTTACGATTAATCGGATGTCGGTCGATGACCTGGTGCATGTTCTCGATGTGAAATTAGCCGGTTCCGAAGATTTCCATTTGGACTTTTGCAAATTTTGGAGGGAGCAGGCTGATACCCTGTCTCCGGGAACTCGGCGAAATTATATTGCCGCCTTGAATGCTTTCCAGCGGTTTATTGGGACAGATTCATTTGATATAATGCACATCACATCTCGCTTGATCAGCGAATTTATGGCTTTCATTGAACATGAGCCTTCACAACGGGGATCTAATCGGAAAACCCCGAGTAAGCTGAAAGATGCACAAAAGTCACGGGCAATCTCATTATATATTGCGAATATGAAGGCCATGTATAACCGTGCAAAATTGAAATACAATGATGAAGATTATGGGTTTATTCCAATCACGCGAGCTCCGTTCTCGAAAATAAAGTTACCGGAGCATGTACCAGCCAAACGCGCTATTTCATTGGAAACATTACAGCAAATAATCGATCTGCCTTATAGACCGGATACGGCAACAGGAGCAAAACGATATAATTTGGCGAAAGATTGTTTCATCATGTCTTTTGGACTGATAGGTATGAATTCCGTTGATTTGTACACTTGCCAAGACATTGAAGATGGTGTACTAATCTATCACCGCAAAAAAACATGCACCAGGCGAGCGGACCGGGCCGAAATGCGAGTGAAAATTGAGCCGATGATTGCACCGTTGATGGCCAAGTACAAAGACCCTTTCAAAAAACGAATATTCAGATTCTATCTCGAGTATTCTAATCCGGATGCTCTGAATAAGGCAATAAATAAGGGGTTGCAGATGATCGCTGTCGAATTGGGGTTGCCGGCGCTGCAATATTATGCAGCACGCCATACCTGGGCCACAATTGCCCGATCACGATTGCTGAAGATTGAGAAGGCGACTGTCCATGAGGCACTTAACCACGTTGATCTGAAGATGCGAGTAACCGATATGTATATTGAGAAGGATTGGTCCGTAATATGGGAAGCCCATACAAAAGTACTTGCACTCTTAAAATGGCCCGATAAATAGTTACTTTTTTGTCCAAAAATGAGAAAATGACGGTCTTGAAGTTACTTTTTTGTCCAAAACAAGTTACTTATTTGTCCAAAAGTAGGGTTTGGAAGTTACTTTTTTGTCCACGGATACCTTATATCTATTTATCAAAGAATTTATCTTTGATAAATTCACTATACAACTTGATAAATTATATAACAACTGATAAATAGGCCAACAAATGTTACTCGCGCGCGCGAGGAGAAAGGTTTTGTTGCTCATTATAACCTCAGTATTGGGCGAAATTTGACTGATATTACGAGAAATTGTTGAAAAGTGAAGGGAAGAGCCAAAAATTGACTCCAACGCGAGTTACTTTTTTGTCCAAAAAAAGTTGAGACACAAATTTTCGATTCCCAAAAATGGTTGCGGAAGTTACTTTTTTGTCCAAAAAATTATTGGCAAAAAAGAAAACCCAGACCGAAGTCCGGGTTACAATGAAGAGTTATTCTCAACTGAAGATAATCTCTTCCCTTCAAAGCAAATGTACGGAAAGGAAATGGTTTCTGCAAATTCCTATTTCCTTGTGATTCATCACAAAGAAATAAAAAGCAGCCGAAAACACCTCTCTACCCCATATTTGTACGTTGTCAGAAAAAAGAGAGCGATCTTCATATAGCATGAAAACCGCTCGTCGTGAAGTGATCTCGGCGCGGCTCGAACGCGCGGCCGGCAGATTAGAAATCTGCTGCTCTATCCAACTGAGCTACGAGACCATCGTTTAATAAAACGTTGCAAAATTAAGAAATTTCAGTGCAACTGCAAACTTATTCTTTGTGATTAATCACAAAAAATAGCCGCAGATTGACTTATACTGTTAATTTCTTCCCTTCACGTATCAACATCAGATCCTCGGAGCCGCAGCTCCGAGGATTTTTTTCTTTGTGATTTATCACAAATTCATCGGACCCGTCCATAGCCGGTTGCCGGTTGTCCACCGGCTATCTCGCCGTGCGGATCTCCGATCTTTTCGCACGGCCTTCGGGCCCCCTGAACTCGCAGCTCCCGGCGACTATGCCGCCGGGCCCAGCTCGCGGCCGCTTTCGCTCGGCAAGCTCGCTCGTCGTCCGGGGGGAGAGCGGTATGCTCACTCACAACATGGATGCAAAGGTAGCCGAAATCCCGGCGACAGCGGCAAGGATCGCCCAGCTTGGTTAGGCTGGCCGCCTAGCCCGATTCAGAAATATTTGTCCGCTGCGCCCGCCGATGTCTCGACGGCAAATATTTCCTTCCGGGTCCTTGCCTTCGGAGCAGTCGCCCGGATCGGCTGAGTCTGCATCGCTGTTCTGAGCGTTTCAGACAGTTTAGAACTCCGGCGCAGGAGGGTAAAGTCTGCAAAAAATTATGGATAACGAACGTTTGATCCGGATTCTGACGGGTAAACTGCAAGCCACGCTACGGACTTCTTACTGGCCGTTGTATCGGCAGGTCGAAGCAGCGGTGATTGAATCGACGGGATTCGCCAATGAAATTGACGAACTGATCGAGGAGCTTCGCAAGCGAATCGTGCGATTCAGTTACCGGAAAACCGACGGGACAATACGTGAAGCGATCGGAACCCTCAAACCGGGTGTTTTGACCATGCTCTCTGCATCGAGCAAGTCGAAACCCCGTAGTCAAGGTAACCGGGGCTGCGTGGTCTATTTCGATCTCGATCGGGAAGACTGGCGGTGCTTCTGCCTGGAAAACTTCATCACAATCCACCCCTGACGTTCACCCCGGGATGTAATGGTTCGGTATTTGTAGGTAAAGAGAAGCGCAGGAAAGAGTAAAGATCTTGTTTACAGGTATTTAATCCTCTGTTCTGCATCTGTTCCGAGCAATAAAAAAGCATAATCGGGCAGGTTTAATGGTGAGTTCTGTTACTTATCCGTTACCTGCCCGAAATGCTTTGTTTTGCATTAAGGCGGTCGTTTTCAGTTCGTTGCATCGAATTTCCGCATAACAAATAGCTTGACATTACGTTTAACAAACCCTCAAAGTTCAAGTTATTATGCAACGCAGCACTTTCAAAGTCCTTTTCTATGTGAAAAGGCAGTCCGAGAAATCGGGTCAGGTTCCCGTTATGGGTCGTATTACGATCAACGGCACGATATCGCAGTTCAGCTGCAAACTCACCGTCCGTTCTTCTCTCTGGGATGCCAAAGCAAACAAGGCGGCAGGTAAAAGCTTCGAAGCCCAGCGTCTCAATGAAAAACTGGAAAATATCAAAACCAATATCGGCAAACAATATCAGCGTCTCTGCGACCGGGATTCGTACGTTACGGCCGAAAAGGTCCGCAATGCTTTCCTCGGTATGGGTGACGCCTGCCGCCTGCTGTTACAGACCTTCGACGAATACCTCACAGGCTTCCTCAAACGCGTAGGCAAAGACCGCGCCTATTCGAGCTATGACAATTACCGCAAACGCCGTAACCGCCTTGCCTCTTTCCTCGAATACGAATATCGCGTCAAGGACATTGCGTTCAAAGAGCTGAAACGGGATTTTATCGAAAAGTTCGTGGTCTACCTCTCTTCGGTACAAGGGATGCGTTCCGGGACGATCCATTCGACCATCAAGAAGCTGAAGTTAATGACCTATACGGCATATAAGAACGGTTGGATTGCCGTCGATCCTTTCGCCGGGTTCTATGTCAAAGCAGAATACGCTGAACGTCGCTACCTCTCGGCCTCGGAATTGCAAGCCGTGATGGATGTCAGGCTCCCCAACTACCGAACGGGCATCACCCGTGACGCCTTCGTCTTTTGCGCCTTCACGGGGCTGAGCCACGCAGACGTAGTGAAACTCACCCACGCGGACATCCATACGGACGACAACGGGGAGCGGTGGATTATCGACAGGCGCCAGAAAACGGGTACGCAGTTCCGTGTCAAACTTCTTCCCGTCGCCGAAATGCTCTACGACCGTTATAAGGACATGCACCTCTCGGGCGACCGGGTCTTTCCGCTCAAAGGCACCCATAAGACGCTGAACATGTCGCTGAGGCATGTTGCCAGACATGCCGGTCTGTCGTTCAACCCGACGATCCACATGGCGCGTCATACCTTCGCCACGACGGTCACGCTCACGCAGGGCGTACCTCTGGAAACGGTCAGCAAGATGCTGGGTAAGTATCCGTTTTACTACATATTTTTTAGAGGTATTCGAAAATATATGTAGTAAAACGGATACTTACAGTCGAACGCCTTTTTAACCGATATTATGAATACCGACCGAAAACACACACAACAATTCCGAATGCCGAGTTATAAATACTCCTTCCGGCTTAATGAAGAGCAGAACATCCGTTGCAACGAATTGCTTTGCAAGGCCGGATCGGAGCATAACCGCAGCCGTTTTATCGTCAAAAGAATCTTCGCAGAGGAGTTTGTTGTCATCAGACGTGACCCGTCGAAGACGCAGTTTATCGCCCGGCTGAATGACTTTTATTTCCGGTTTCAGCGTAGCGGCAACAACTGTGCGCCCGTCAAGGCGATATAATAAATATAGCGATGGCAAGCTATTAGGTAAGTGTTCTTTGAAAAAAACCTATCATCAACCGACTTATCTGAAAGGGAAACCGGACAGGGAGTGTAGCATG
>OKWJ01001919.1_pt1 | contig 12551 bp, 10 predicted proteins | sample 1607121 | NCBI WGS metagenome assembly OKWJ01 (sample SAMN04414080, study PRJEB24778) | human gut metagenome | material: faecal | host: Homo sapiens | reverse complement strand
AATTTATTTAGAAAATTTTCTAATGTCAAATAATTCGAATAAAACCCTACTGTTATCGTACTTACCAGAGCAGAAATCAAGATACTGTCAATAGAATTAAGCAAAACTCCCCCCACTTTATATGACAGCATCGCTTTTGCATCAGAAAAAATTTTTCTTTTTTCTGTTGATTCTATTTCAACACTATTCTCAAATGTCTTTGACATTAACTGACCTTGATACATTTTCTCTGCTCGTCTAGACAATAAAAAATTTTGAATGAATGTAAATGCCACTTGAATGACTAAATAGATCGTAAAATTAGGCACAATTATCAATCCAATAATTTGAACAGCATTCATCAGCACATTACATACAGTAGTATATAATGAAATGATATAATTTTTCTGATTAGCCCTAATCAATGATGTTTTATATACATACAAATAAGATATTGACGAATTCAAAACATATAAAATATAATAAAATCTAACATGCGGAAGTTCTTCTGGAAGATTTATCATGAAACCCAGAAACGGCAATAATGCCACCCCTATAACCAGAACGATACCTGCAATATAGTTATAAATTTTCTTATAAAATTTTATAAGGGATGCAATTTTAACATTATCGTTTTCCGCAACTGGCTTATACAATGAATAAATTACCACACTGCCTAATCCAAGATCAGCCAAGGATAAAACTGATAAAATACTAGTAAATAACCCACCTATTCCAAGATATGATGCACCCAATTGATGAATAAAAATTGTTCTAGATATGAACGGAAGAATCGTCTGAACAATTTGCGTACCAATTCCAAAAGAGGTATTTCTTATAAAATTTTTGCTTCTACTTTCATTTAGCATTTTACATTTTCCTTATAAATTATTTATCAAATGTTTGATTTAAAGAATTATATACAGGATATGGAAATTCATAAATCATTTCCGGTAACTTTTTACCAATAGATGCTACTTCCCTATTCCATTCATTTTGGATCAAAAAATTCTGCGTATTATGGATAGACTTTTCAGGTTCAAAATATTTTTTTTGAAATTCGTGATGTTGAGATTCTAACCCTAAAAATTCTTCCAAATCTCTCACCGTTTTATCGTAACAATAAACTAAATCTTCAAACCATATTCTTTTTATTTTAAAATCATCAATCCTATTTTCGGTTTTACGAAGACCACAATAAAATCGAATAAATTCGTTTACTTCTGATGGCATCAAAACCTCACACCCCATATTGGGCCATATATACTTTGACAGTATAAACATATCTCTTGCATCCCTTTGACACACAACCACACGCAAGTCATCTTCAAAATAGCGTGAAAGTCGATACAAGTTCTGAGGCAAAAGAACTTGGTTCAAAATCAAATGTTTATTGCTTCCCTGTAATATCATATCAAAATACCCATAAACAAACTTTTTCGCAGCTACATAAAAACGTTCCGCCGTAATAAAAGAATATTTAATCTCATTGTCATGCTTCATTTTAATTCGTTGACCAAATTCATCTTTTTTTTTAAATTGTAATTTTACACTATCCTTTATAATTCCCTTAATTGTTCTTTTTTTTTCAATAAAGTCATAAGACCAAAAACCTTTTTGTCTAAATTCAACCAGTTCTTCCAAAAAAGCCTCCACCAATTCTATAAACTGATTACCATATCTTTTCTGAAAACCACCACACCATCCAAAATCATTATTATTAAGTCTTTGCATCTCACTATAAAACTCTGATATAGCTGCATCAGAATTATGAATTGTGTTATTAAGCAGCAGACGATCCTCCAGATCAAATAAACCATGTGGAGTATAAAACACAATATGTTCCATTTTTGTCAACCCTGCCGTTGTGCAATTACTATATTCTTCCAGCAAATTTACTACTGCAGAAGAACCCGTTCCCATATATCCAGCAACTGCAAAAATCATCCTTCATTCCTCCCTATACTTTTTCTATCCTTGAGTTATAGTTCTTAAATACGCTTCTGCAATCTGGCGTTGTTTAATTAATTCTTCGTTAACAAAAGTAAACTCTTGTTCATCAACCTTATCAACTGTAATCTCCGAATTTACAATTAAATCTTTCAAATTAAACATCTGCAACATATCTGTTAAACGAGAATTACTATTGTTCTTCCCCGCCCCCAGAATAACTTTAGGTGTCTTATTAAATATTATCGAAAATGCTGTGGCATGAAAAGAGTCTGTCACTATATAATCAGCACCCAAAACCCATCCCAAAAACTGCTCAACAGTAACAACACGATACTTTTCAAATTTTCTAAATTGCTTTATTGGAGCTTGAATTTCAACAATTGTTTTACCCGTTTTTTTTGCCAAAGCTTCAGCATAATCATACACCCTAGGATTCAATAGCTTATAAACCAAAATATATGGCTTATGTGTAGTAATTTGTGCCATTTTTTTCCATTCTTCTGCTGACAGCAAGAATACAGGATCCGGAACACACATTACATCCTTATCAACTAAATCTTTTAGTATCATTTTCCCTGACTTTTCTCTCACAGAAAGATAATCAAATTTTTCTAACAATTCTCGACATCTTTCCCTATAATCCGTATCTATATAGGAAAAGCCAAAACTTGCTGCATAAGAAGCTCGTCTAGCTTTCTCTGCAAAATTCAAAAAAAAGATCTCATCACAATTTGTCAGCTGATAATTCCACACTTGATCGCTTCCAACAATAAAACAATCATATTCCTTATCAGCCTCTTTAATATTCTGATATGTATATTTTTTATCACTTAATATGCAATATTTTTTTAAAAAATCAGAAAATATGTGTCTCTTCTTGCAAACCACTCCAATCGCGCAAAGCATATACAAAAACTTTTTTATACTTTTGCGTTGAATATAAAATGGTGAATATATTTTTTCTAAATATTCACACTTATAATTTAAAATTTGGGTATCACAATTAAATTCTTTAACTTTTTTTTGTAAAGCATATGCCTGTAAGACAGCACCATAATTCAATGCTCTATGGAATGTCAAAATTGCAATCTTCATTTATTCGCGCTCACTTTCAGCATACAATTTTTCAACTTATTAAGATAGTATTTGCTTACCATATATAAGCTTTTAAAAAAATTACATTTAAGCATCCATTTCAACTGTTTATTTCTCTCTGCTGTAAATCCGTTTTTATCGTTTAGCCAGAAAAATTTGTATGCAAACATAAATTCAATCTCTAAAATCTGATCTAAATCAAAATTGTTATAATTTTTCATACATCTTTCCTTATACATCCTTAGTCCTTCAATATTCTTAACACTTCCCATGCTAATTCTCAAAGAACCAGAATCGTCATAGCAAGACAATATCTCTTCCACACAATCTAATTCATATCCTTGCTCTAGCAGCTTAAGTATAACCGTTGAATCCTGTTGCGACGGTACAATACTAAAATTTCCAACCATCTGTAGGCATGACTTGCGTACCATCCAACGCGAAGTAGAAGCTATACAACTGTATCTAATTGCTTCATACAAACAATTGCCACGATAATTCTCCCTGTAAACATGAATAACTTTCCCCTCTTTATCTATGCATTCTGCATAGCAATATACAAGCGCTAATTTTTCATTATCAGACTGTAAAAACATCAATAATTGTTTTTCTACTTTTTGGGGATAGTAGTAATCATCATCATCAAGGAATGCAAGATATTCTCCCGTTGCTGCTCTAATCCCTTCATTTCTGGCCCCTGCACCTCCCATGTTATATGGATTTTTCATATATCTAACTCTTGAATCATTCTCATACTTTTTCATTAACTTCTCAGTTTTAATTCGCCACTCTGAGTCAGCAGGATTATCATCAATGACCAATATTTCAATGTTCTTATAAGTTTGATTCTGCACACTCTCAATCGCTCGTATTAACTGGTCGTTTCGAGAATACGTTGGAATAATTACACTAACTAAATCATTCATATTACTATCACTCACTTCCCATTTATTTTCCGATTAAAAATTTTAACTTCTCATTATTCAAGCAAATGCCAACAAACTGCAGTAATATAATGACAATCCATAGTTTGCAAAAATCTAATACCATATTAATCACACCATCTTTACAATCCACCTTTACAAATTTTTCAACTAATAAAATTGCCAATTGATTAAGACCTAAAAATACAATAGAGTTTATCCCTATTTTTTCTATTGAATCTCTTAAAAAACAAAATCGTCCCACATGACAATTCAACTTAATCGAAAGTAAATAATATGCTGCTACCCCCATTAAAGCATTTATCCAAAACACCGGTGCCAAACCATACCATCTCATCTTTATATTTACGTATGGAGTACAAAAAGCAATTACTGCATTTGCAAGCAGTAAGCCAATAATAACAGACCACCCATTATCAACATTATTAAATATCCCTTTTATCACCTTAAAGTTTTTAATTTTTTCTTCCTTCTCCCTAAAAGTCCTTCCAATATGATAAAATCCCAGACAAACAGCAGAAATATCTAACGTTAGAGGTAACCTAATAGCATTTATAGTTTGATATATCGATATACAAAACGGTAGAACCAGCAACAAAATCGCTTTAAACATTCTATTCAATTTACTTCTGTCAACAATAATATAAAATAATTCTACCCAAAATATTGCTGTTAAAAACCAAAGTGCTCCAGCAATCGGCAATCCAGAAGTATTATATGTAATACATTGAATCAATGGCTTAATTACGTTCCCTTTGTTTAATCCGAGTGCTAGCCAGAACGTATAATTAATGACTATAAAAAATCCATATGGCACCAATATTTTTCTCATTTTATTAATTATAATATCATAAATCGAATATTCTTTTGGGACATTATAAAGGTAGCCGGATATCAAAAAAAAAGCGGCATATGAAAGGTGTGTATATATCTGTCAAATTTCCCGCCAAAACCAATATGCCCACTAACCATAATAATGATACCAATCCCCCTCAAAATATCAATGTACTTCATTCGCATCCTCTGTTCCACTTACATTTTCCTCCCTATTTAGTCAAGTCTTTTTTCCTTGAAAATCAAGGATTTTTTCAATATATCATTAATAAATATCTCAGAAGAAGGAGCCATAGGGATGGACATTTCTCTGTATCTGGTACGAAAATAGCGGATTTTGGGTACACGAAGTAAAACGTCTTTCTTTTCGTTCTACATGGCCTTGTGTATACCCATCCATCTACGGCAGCGAACCTCCCGTGTCTACCAGGATCATCAGCCCACAAAAGCTGAGTCCTAACTTCTCTCGTCCCGCCTGTCCATAACCAGGGTGTCAGCTCAGCTCCTTTACAGGGTCATGCCCTCTGGAAAATATTCCTGCCGACTACTGGCTCATTCTTTGTATGTTTTATTACTGACTTTTTTCCTTCCAGCAACAGCACTTTTTAGTGGACGTTTTCCTGTTGCATTCCGCTTTTTATACTTCCAGCTACCGTGGCTGGTCTCAGCATTCAATCATTCTTTACTCAAATGCCCAGACCAACCACGATATACTGTTTTCTACTATTTTTATGCTGCCATTACAGTTTCCGGCCTTACAATATCACTCAGCATCTTCTGACCATCATAATCTACACCTTTTGTCAGTATCGTGTAGAAAATCCTGATCAGCTTACACGCAATCGCTATCACCGACTGCATCTTCTTCAAAGGATTTTGCTTCCTCGTCCTGTAATAGTCATGGATCTCTCGAAACTCTTTATTCTTTCCTATCACTGATATCGCAGCTTCATACAGTGCATATCTCAGGCGTTTTCTTCCCCTGTGGCTGATACGGCTTTCTCCGTTATGTTTGCCGGAACTGTCTGCAACAATGGCATATCCTGCCAACTTCTGCAGCTGCTTTGGGTTATCAAAACGACGAATGTCACCCACCTCTGCAATAAAACAGCTTACGGTTTTTAAACCGATTCCGTTGATCTCCATCAGTTTATCAATGTATGGAATCTCAGAAAGTTTCGCTTCTATCTCCCGCATCAGATCATCCATTCTGTTTTTATATACTTCATAATCGTTCAGCAGGTTACGGATCTCTATTCTGGCACTTTCTGGTGCTTCTGTACTTCCAATGCTGTGCTCCGCAGCTGATACCAGGGTCCTTGCCCTCTTTAAGCCAGCGCCTTTCAGCTTTGCATCCCTCCATACCTGATTTACACCGTCTACACCAAGTTCTTTTATGTCACATGGCAATGGTGCCTTTTTGATCACCATCATCCCGCTTACAGCGTCCGGATTTTTATAAACGTCTTTTATTTCCGGAAAATAAATGCTGAACCACCGGGCGATCCGGTTTTTAATCCTTGTGAGTTCCTCCTGTGTCTGAATGCGAAGATTTGACAGATTTCTGATCTCAGCATAAATTCCTGTAGGAATATATGGATACGAAAATCTTCCTTCATTTACCAGACCCGCAATTGTTTTGGGATCCTTACGGTCATTCTTGTTCGGGTTATTATCATCCAATTCTTTGGATTTCTTTACATGATGCGGATTCACATGCACCGGCTTCATCCCCTGTTCCTGCAGGTACGCTCCAAGGTTCAGCCAGTAATGACCGGTGGGTTCCATTCCTGGAATCACCACCTCTTTCCCATGTTTCTCTGCTATGTCTTCCATCCATGCCTTGAATGCAGCAAACCCGGCTTCATCGTTGTTGAAAGTAAACGGTTTTTTTGAGTACTCATAATTCCGCCAATCAAAGGCCCTTGCATAATGAGTTTCACTTCCAACATCAATGCCAACAATTAAAGTTTTTTCCGTGATAGATGCAATTTTTGCGTTCTGTGTGTTATAATTCATTTCAGATACCTCTCTGTTCAATAAGATTTTTTACTAACCGTCCAAAGTCAGTAATCTTATTTTACACTGAGGTATTTTTTTCTCAACCTTCTTTCTCGGAATTCCTTATATTTGAATTATACAAGAAGCTCCTACATTCTGTTTACTCTTATTTAACCATTTCTCCCCAAGCAGCGCCCTCCACTTATAGCTACAAGCATTATCACTAATAAATAAAAACACGACTGATATCTATATGTAAATAAACTTGGCTGCCAAAAGGCAAGAAACAACATACTAATATATATACTCAAAAAAGCCGTCCCCAATGAGTCCTTTTTTCCTCGTACTAACTTCATCAATATTATTACAAGGCTCGTTCCGTAAATTGCACATCCAATAATACCTGTTGTAAAGAATAAATAAACATAATACATATCAAGAGAACTCGTTGTTACACTAAAGACATTCGAACCTTTCTGAAATGCATCTGATCCTACGTATCCCATACCCGTCCAAATATTGCCAATTTGTTTAAATGCAGGGTAGTTTACTGTAATATTGAGTTCTCTGTTTGAATTTTCCCAAATATGTGCCCACAAACCACTATCAACCACAGCAAAAATACTTATTATTATGATAAATGGCAATGCCAATCTCATCGATTTTTTTCTTAGCAAACCTGTATATGAAAAAAACAGATAAAATATTATTAACATAGCAACAGATAATATACCTGCCCGTTCTGCAGCCGCAATCAGCATCAAAAAAGCTATTGCATCAAATAGAAAAAATTCACACAAAACTATTTTTTTTCTTTTTGCATTCTTATCTTTATTAACTTCCCAAAATAAGATGGACAGAACAAAAACCAAAAAGCACTCATTAGCAAGAAATCCAGGATGCACAAATCCAAAAGAATTTTTATATCTAAATGTTGCAGTAAATGTTTGTACTATCCCCCACAGTGGATTTACAAAATCACCAGGATGACATACTGCTGAAAACAACAGTTGAATGCCAGCCACCAAATAACTAATGTTAACAAACAATTCAAATATATTATTTTGCACAATATACGTAAACGTTACCATTACCATACTTAAATAAACTATCATCTGCATTGCATGATCATGAATAGCCCCCTCGATACTATCATTTATAAAAACAAAACCAAATAAGATAGTATGCAAATACATCATGCCAAGAACACCATAAGAGATTTTAGCATTTTTTCTTATCCATCTATCCCGAATACAAAGCAATATCATGAAAACAATATACAAATACTTAACTTTTCGAAATACATTTGCCATAGGCAGCATATTAGCCCACTCCATCAAAAGAACTAAACTGGTAAAGAAATAGAGTATAGCAAAAACTCTATGACGGTATGGTATATATAATCTTGCTTCCACAATAATTTTCCTCTCTATAAGATATTTCCAGAAATCATTTTACAAAATATGCTATCCCAAAGCATATAACCTTAGTACAATTATTCTTTCACTATAATTCTATTTCTTTTTAAGTCCGTCATACACAAATTTTAGTTTATCATATCCATCATACCCTAAAATCATTTGCAAAATATGTATCGCATTAAAATATAGTTTCTTCTTTAAAGTACCCCAGCTAGCGTTCATATGATGTACAGTATAAGAATTAGATGTTGGCTTAATATGGCAATTTTTTATATCAAACGCAGCAAAATATTCCCTTGGATAAACTACAATTTGGTTACCATTTAATGCCTGGAATTCCTCTTTATCAAGGTCAACTCCCCATTTTTCTGCCAGTTTACTAAAGTGTTCGTTAATAACAGACATATCATAAGTTCCATCCCGTAAGATAAAACGACGCTTATCATAACTTTCTAAAAATTCTCCCAGCATAGGATGTTGTTTGCAACATGCTATAAATGCCGTCTCAAGCATTCTATCACTTTCAAATCCCAGCACTAATTGTCTACCCTCTAATATCTGATCAAAGTTTTTCAAAACTTCAATATCAGTATCAAAATATACTCCACCATCGTCATACAAAACTTTTATTCTTACATAGTCACTTACAAAAGCATACTTCTTAGCTGCGTATGCTTCTTTTACATATATTGGTGCTGTATCAATATCAAAATTATTCTCATTCCATTCTATAAATTGATATTGAGACATCTTCTCTTTCCAGGTTTCCATATAATTTCTGATATCTTTCGGTTTTTCTTTCTCTCCAAACCAACAGTAATGAACAATTTTAGGTATTTTTCTCTCCATTTTAACTCCACACTTAATTTTCTCAGAAAGTAATACTGTATTTCTGTAATTCAAATTCTGATTTCAATATCTAAGAAATCTCTTATATAGACTTTTCCTTCACATCATCCAAATAAAATTCATACCTGTTTGCAGTAATTGTTCAGTAGATATTCTTCTATTTATCCATAAACTTTATGACGCTTTGAAACAAGGTAGCAATGCATAGCCCCACATCCTTTTCCTGCTGTTGCAATCATATAATGCTGATCTATTTGGTATTTCCTCTTTTTCTACTGACAAAGCTGCTTATATATTTTTTGTAATTTTTTAACGTATTCATCTGGACTGTACTTTACTTTCGCCCACTGGACAATTTTATCTGACTCCCAGCCAATTTTTTTCTCACAAAATTCCAGTTTTTCTTTCAAATCATCTACATCTCTCGATTTCACTATATAACCTGTCTCTCCATCCTTCACCAATTCCGGCAATCCTCCATTATCGCTTACAATCACTGGCTTTCCAACCGCCTGCGCTTCCATAATAGAGTAGGGACCATTTTCATACCACTCGCTTGTAAGGCAAACACATAATGCATTCTCTACGATATCTTTCAATTCCTGCCCCGTTTTAAAACCTAACATCTTTACTCTGCTCTCCAGCTTTTCTTGTGCTATCAGTTGCTTAATCCGCTCTTTTGCCGGACCTGTTCCAACTATATACAATGGTTTTTCAACCTCCGCTTTCGCATAAGCCTTAACTAAAGTCAAAATTCCTTTTTCTCTACTCAAACGTCCAAAATAAAGAAAATAATCTCCAGACGGATTTTCGCAATGATACTCTGTCCCTTCCGGCAAAAAATTGGGAATATGAATTACAGGACATTTCGCAATACCTGCCTCTTCAATTTTCCTTTTATAAAAAGCAGAGGGGGTAATAATCAAACCCATTTTCTGATACGTTTTTTTCCATTTATAAACCAGTGCTTCCATGGTAGCCAGTAAACTTTTTGCTCTGGAATCTTTCATACATCCTGTTTTAAAACAATTCCAATAATTCCCGAGAATACACCGTTCACAGAGTTCCCCATGATTCATCATCTGATAATTGGGACAAATACTTTTTAAATCATGCGCTGTGTATACGATTGGAACCTTATATTTTTCCGCAATGTCTACAATGGAACCTGTTAGCTGACTTTGAAAAATATTCAGATGAATAATGTCTGGCTTTTCATCCTCAATTAACTGTTTAAATTTATTCTTTGCCTCAAAGGAATATAGCATTTTTAATGCAGCTTTTATCGTCTGCAATTTACTCATTGTTGCATTAAAATCTATATTCTCCACAAAATATTTTTCCTGGACGCAAGAACGATTCTTTTCATCCTTCATGGAAAAATAAATCACCTCATGTCCATTTTTCTCAAGAAGTTCCCCCAGAGCAAAATAGTATGTTTCAGAACCGCCTTTTATATAATGGAATTTATTCACCAAACAAATTTTCATTTTACCCTTGCTCCTATAAGATATTCTTCAAAACTCATAAGCCTCAAATCTCGCTCAGAGCAAATTGCTTCATCCATGTTTTCTATTGGCCATGCAATACCAATTTCGGTATCATCGAATCGAATCCCTGTGTCTGTTTCTTTATCATATGCTCCATCACATTGGTACATCATTAAAGTATTATCTTCCAGCGCAAGGAACCCATGTGCAAATCCACGTGGCACATACAATGCGTGATGATTTCCATCACTTAATTCAAATCCTCTCCACTGCTTAAATGTAGCACTTCCCATACGCAAATCTACAATTACATCGAACACTCTTCCCTGAGGTACAGAAACTAATTTTGCCTGAGGATTATTAGTTTGAAAATGCATGCCTCGAATCACGTTCTTCATTGAACGGGAAATAAACGTTTCATTTAGATGAAACTTAATACCCGCATCTTGATAAATATCTTTTTCGAAATACTTTGTAAATCCCCCGCGATTATCTCCAACTGAAAAGTTGGTCACGAGATATGCTCCTTCAAAATCTGTTTTTTCGAATAAAAAATCCGACACACTTACTCCTTTCTAAGCCATGCAATTGTTTTTTGAATTCCCTCTGCAAAACTTATTTCCGGTTCAACTCCCGTATCTTTTTTCACTGCCATTACATCAAATTCCTTATAAGATAACGTAATCCCATTAAAGGGAATTTCTCCTACGCCAATCTTAATCTGAGGATCTATCTGATCTCTCATTTCATATAAAAAATCCTTCAAAGGCTTTGGAGAAAGACTTCCAATATAATATGTTCCATTTGCCAGCCCTTTCTCGCCAATTGCGACGAACGTTTTAGCAGCATCTGTGATATATATAAAATCGTATATCTGCTCACCTGTTGAGAACGCACAGTGTTCACCAGCCAAAAGTTTTCTCAAGCTAGTATTAATTAAACGAGGACTTATTTCACCGGCACCATAAATATTAGAAATCACCGCCCGGATGTACTGAATCCCCATATTTCCTGCAAGTGTTCTTGTCATATAATCTGCTGCCACTTTGGCACTGGAATATAACGTATTAATGCCAGGAACCTTGTCGCTTTGCATCACTGCCATAATCTCATATTCCATAATACTTGAAGCAAACACAAAGCGCTTACACTGCATATCTGCACAAGCCTTTACGGTATCGCAGGAAAAACGAACATTATCCAATTGAGTATTAACGTCCCCACGTAATGATCCGGCACTGCCAATCCACGCCAAATGATATAGCACATCTATATCGCGATCCAAAATAATCTCTGCCAGATTTTTAAAATTTGAAAGATCGCAGTATACCAATCTTATTCTTGGAAGATTTTCAATCCGCGCAATATCCGACTCTTGATTTCTAACAACAGCAATTACCTCTACTTCCCTTAAGGATAACTCCCTGCATAAAGCCGAACCAACAAACCCATTCGCCCCCGTAACTACCGCTTTTTTCATCCCTGTACCGCCTCAATAATAACTTTTGCCATATAGTCAATCATCTCATCCGTCATTCCTGGATAAACGCCAATCCAAAACGTATGGTTCATAATAAAATCCGTTACCGTTAAATCTCCAACTACACGGTAAGCATCCGTTCCTCGAATCTGATCAAAACACGGATGTTTTATTAAATTGCCTGAGAACAATAATCTGGTCTGGACATTATGTTCCTCTAAATAACGCGTTACATCATTTCGATTTAACCCGCTTCCAGGTCTTATTGAAATCAAAAAGCCAAACCATGATGGCACACTGTTTTCTGCTGGCTCTGGTAAAATCAGCAGATCCGATACAGGTTGTAGTTTTTCATGAAGCTGTTCCCAGTTATGTCTCCGGCGTTTTATAAAGGATGGAAATTTTTTTAGTTGTTCGCATCCTATTGCTGCCTGCATATCGGTAACCTTCAGATTGTAGCCGAAATGACTATACACATATTTATGATCGTAACCTACTGGCAGTT
>OKWJ01001915.1_pt1 | contig 12595 bp, 8 predicted proteins | sample 1607121 | NCBI WGS metagenome assembly OKWJ01 (sample SAMN04414080, study PRJEB24778) | human gut metagenome | material: faecal | host: Homo sapiens | reverse complement strand
GAGGAGCACTGTATAGGTGTAGCGCCATTTGCAAAACATCAAGGAAAGATATATCCGGAAAAAAAGATGGAACAACTAATATCAATGTTGGCAAAAACGGGAGAATATAAAATATTTCTTTTCGGCGGAGGGGAAAAAGAGTCTTTGGTTTTAAACCGATGGGCATCTGATTTTCCGGATAAGGTTGTTTCTTTAACGGACATGAAACTGGGTTTCTCCGGAGAATTGGCCTTGATGAGTCATTTGAAATTGTTGGTTTCGATGGATTCTGCAAATATGCATTTGGCTTCTTTAGTCGGACTTCCGGTTATATCTGTTTGGGGTGCGACTCATCCCTATGCGGGTTTTTTAGGGTGGAGACAATCTCTGGATAATGTTGTTCAGCTCGATTTACCCTGTCGTCCATGCTCGATATTTGGAAATCGTCCTTGTTGGCGGAATGATTATGCTTGTTTAAATGAAATTTCTCCTGAAGAGATAGCGGATAAGATAAAAAAGGAAATATATGCCCAAAAATAGTTTTGTAAAAAGCTATGTTCAAGAAAATAGGTATATTTGTATAGAATTAACGAAGAAGAGTTTTAACTCGGTGATATGAATATTGTAATTAATCCGGATTATTCGAAACTTTCACTTTTTATAAAGCAACTTCCCTCTGATTTCAGTAATGGGGGGGATATGATTTATGAGGCCCGTAATCAAATTAAGAAATTCAGGGTACAAGATATCGATGTTGTGGTGAACGCATCTTTTTCCAATCAACATTATCCTATTACGTTGGATCTGTTGCAGCACGGGTTGAACGTGCTGACGGAGAAACCCTTTGCAAAGAGCCGCAATGAGTGCGAGACGCTGATCAAAACGGCGAAAGCGAATAATGCGGTGCTTGCCGTGTTTCAGCAGACGTTTTATGCGCCGATTTATCAAAAGGCGCAGGCTGTTCTCGCTTCCGGCATTTTGGGCAAAATAGAACAGATCAGTATCCGTTACAACGGATTCTCCCGCAGATGGGACTGGCAGACGCTGCAAAATCGGTTGGGCGGCGGACTATACAATAACGGCCCGCATCCGATCGGGCTGGGGCTCGGCTTTCTTGGGTTTGACGAGAATATTTCCGTTTTGTATGCGAAGTGCGCCTGTACTGCGTTGACAAGCGGTGACGGTGACGACTATGCCAAAGTGCTGTTTACCGCTCCCGCGAAACCGCTTATCGACGTAGAGGTTTTGTCGGACGATGCCTATGCCGATTATGCAGTGAAAATAAAGGGTGGCAAGGGCACCTATGTTTCTACGCAGTCTGATTACAAATATACCTATATTATAGACGGGGAAAATCCGCCGCGCCCTTATGTTGAGGGCACGCTTCGCAAAGAAAACGGCGATCCCTGCTATTGTTCGGAGTCCCTTATCAAGCATGAAGAGAGCGGGAAATTTGAAGGTACGCCCTTTGATGTGGGAACGAGCCTGCTCTACGAAGATCTGTACTTTGCGATTACGCAGGGAAGAAAAATGATGATCACGCCTGAATATGCGGCACAGATCATTGGAATTATTGAGACGGCACATGCGCTGAGCCCGTTGCCGCGCAAGTATTAAATTGAGGAGGGGAGTATGAACATAGGCATTTTAGGTGCAGAAAACTCACATGCGCTAAACTTTGCAAAATATCTGAACCTGCCGGGCGAAAGCGGCTATCCGTTTCCGGATGTCCGCGTAACGCATATCTATGCGTTTGACAGGCAGCAGGCGGAAAGGGTAGCGCAGGCGGCGGACATCAGGAATGTAATGAACGACCCGATCCGCTTGATCGAGGAGAGCGACGCCGTGATGATTGTGTTTCGCGACGGAAAGTATCATTACCGTTATGCCGCTGAATCCATCCGCAGGAGGAAACCCACTTGGGTAGATAAACCGATCGCGATCGATCCTCAGGAAGCGCTGCAACTGGTTGAGATGGCAAAGCAGACCGGGGTGCCGCTGAGCGGAGGCTCCTGCTGCAAATGGACGCCTGATGTTGTCGCTATCCGCAACAAGGTACAATCCGGCGAGATCGTTCCGTTGACGGCGATGATTAATTTTCCCGTTATGCTGAACAGCGAATACAGCGGCATCCATTTTTATGCCTCACATTTGGTCGAAATGGCGACGGAGATTTTCGGGTTTGCTGTTCAGAGCGTATATGCGCAACAAAAAAAGGACGGCATCACCGCGATTTTTGAATATGAGGACAAAAATATAGTCCTGTCTTTCTTATCATCCAAAAAATATGCCTGTTATATAATTGAGCCGGATAAGACGGAGATGTTTAAGATCGACACGGATAATTTGGCGGAGTTGGGCGTAAAGGACTTCATGCATGCAATCCGTACAGGCACACCGCAGAATACGCCTATAAATTTGTATCGTTACACGGTGCTTGTAAATGCAATAAAGGATTCAATGGATACAGGGAAGCAAGTAATTCCCGAATTGAAATTATAACAAAACGACTGCAAATAAGGAGGAATTTATTGATGAATGTAAAGACAAAACAGGGCATCCTGGTTATGCTTGTTTTTTGCATTGTGCTCAGCATTGCCCTGGCACTCTGTTTTCATTTCAGCACAAAATCTGTGCTGGCAGTAGGAGGAGGTTCCGATTATTTCATCACGGACCAAACAGATAATGAAACTGTAGAGGTTGATTATTATAACGATTGCTATAAGGACGGGAATCTTCCCGGCAATGTCATCATAGCGCTTGACAGGGATATCGGAGCGAGTTTGACGTTTACAACGGGCGGGCGCGTCAATAGTATCAAATGGGCAGTGTGCATTGAGAAAGAAGATGACACTTATAAGGTGACCCAAAGTGGGTCTGGATTTACAGCGGTTGGAACGTCCACGGGCAATGGCGGGACAGTCGATATTCCGCAGGACGGGTATATCCTGTTTGCCAAAGGCGACAAATGGAGTACCGAACTGCAAAAACTTAAAGTTGGTGATACAGTCAGTGCGTTACAGAAGGTGGACGGTACCGTTACGGCATGGAACAATGAATTGATGCAGGCAGTCGCCGTCAGCGGGACGAATGTACTCATCGACGGAAAGACGACCGTATATACGGAAGGATATTTTTCGACAGTTTCCGGAACTGCTTACAGCATTGTGACCGCCGTTGCCGATACGGAAAGTGATGACTATATTGTAACAAGCACAAGAATGTATGCAAGCAGCAGTTCGGCTCAGGATATCATCGTCCCCTCGGGGGGGATTGTTTTGGTTTCATCGGGCGAGATACAGGCGGGTTCTACATATAGTTATGCAAAGCCTTTCATGCAGGCAACGAAAGCAGGCGATACGATCAGTATAGAGCTTTCGGAAAGGAGCGGCGTGGCAAGGTATATCCGTAACACGACCCAAAGTACAGTCATTCCCGTCTATTTTTATAATGATTTTTATAAAGACTCCAGCAATACTTTGTGTATAGGCAATATTCCCAACAATTCCGTTGTTTATATTGACAGGACGGTTTTGCCTGACGGCAATTTAGAGATCCGCAACGGCTTAGGCAAAAATATCGTTGCGCTCGTCGCAACCCCCGGGGATGCGGATCAATATACCGCAGCCGCATCCGTTGTCCCTTCAAACAGTGACAGCAGCAATTATGAGCTCACTATTCCTGAAGGCGGGTATGTGTTGTTTGCGCGGGGTTTTGAACGCGATACACTTAATGCAGTAGCAGATGGTGATGTTTTGAGTGGACTTTTTGAAAAGAAGGGGATCGATTGCAGCATAGCGGTACTGCAAAGTAATGGCGGTTATTATGTGCTGGATATCCCGGAGAAGTTGAATGTAAGAGGCGGGAATTTCAGTGTTTATTCGGGGACAGATGTGTCGCTGACGGAAAAAGACGGCTATATCTTGGCAGCATATGATTTTGAGAAGAATGTTTACATCGTTTCCGAATGCGGTAAGGGGACCGGCAGCAGCATGACCGTTCCGTCCAATTCAATTCTTCTCGTACAAGATACAACTCTTGCAGACAAATTTAAATATAGCCGCCCTGCCGTTCTGAATGCGGTTGCGGGTACCGTCATTACATATGAAGGCTATGAACCGGTGAGGGAAGAGCTCCCTGCCGTTGATCTGACCATCAATGGCTGTACTGTTGCCGGGATCAATCCTGCAAGTGCCGGCTATAATATGGATGGAAAGATCATCGTCTACACATCCACGGAGATGCGCGAGCGCGACGCAGAATACGGTAGCGAGATAAATGCCCCGTATAGGGTGATGACATATGCGCGTTCGGAGGCGGGCGTTAAAAATATCAGTGTCCGGATGCAAAAAACACAGTCAGGTTACAAGCATATCGTTACAGCGATCACAGACGGAGCCGATGCTGCGAAGATCCCGCATGACGGATATATAATCAGTATCCCCGCCGCGGCAAGCGGATATGAAAGCCTGACAGGATTGCAGGTCGGGGAAGAACTTACGCTTGCAGGGAGCGATTCAGCTTTCCGGCTTCCGGAATATGTTCTTGATAATGTTACGAAAAATATACGGATCGAACTCAGCGGAATGAACATCGATCCTGACTACTCCGGGTTCATCGTTTATTACGACGAAACGTTCGGTGCTGCAGATCCCGCTAAGGCATGGCGCCAGCGTGTGATCGTAAATGCCGAGGGGATGATCACGGGCACGCATGCTTATGGCAGTGCGGTAGTGCCTGTTACGATCCCCGCGGGAGGGTTTGTTCTCACGGCAAACGGGGCGACGGCGGGCTGTGCGGAGCTGAACACATTCTCGGTCGGCGGCACGTTAGAGTTCTACAATATTCATGGGGAAACGGATGCAACGCTTGCATCGCTTTCCGTCAATTCCGATGCGGTGGAAAATTTTACTCCTTCGCGGTACCACTATTATGTATATCTCGAAAAGGGAGGCGCAGTGCCGGAGGTAACTTATACGGCATCGAATGCAAATGCGCAGGTTTCGGTGCAGATGCCCGCGTCGTTGCCGGGTAATTGTGTGATCACGGTAACGGCTGAGGACGAGGCAACCGTATTCACGTATACGATTGAACTGTTGTATATTTACAGCAGGGATATGGGATTGGCTTCTGTCACGGTCGGAGGATCGGTGTGGAGCAGTTTTGATCCTGCGGCAGAACCGAACTATTATTATATTGAGAAAGGGGAACCCATTCCCGATATCAGTGCTGTTGCAACTTCTGAATTTGCAACGGTTACATGCGAGCAGGCAAGTGAATCTACTTTGCGCGCGGTGATCCGTGTTGTAGCAGAGGATACTGCATACACCAAAGAATACGTCATCGAATTTGTGGAAGTGGATCTTTCACTTTCAGAGATCCTTTTGGACGGCGAAGCACTTACCCTTTCCGGCGAACGTGAATATACAGTTCCGATTCCTGCGGGAACAGAGATGTATCCCGTGGTTTCCGCGACAGGTACCGATCTTTCGGCTCACATTTCGATCGTTCAGGCGGGAGGTACAAGAAACCGTGCCGTTATTACAGTCACAAATTACGGGCTCTCTGCTGAATATACAATTCTTTTCGATTTAGAAGGCTCGGCAGAAGAGCAGCCGCCTGAAGATAGCGGTACTATGCCCGCGTGGCAGATAGTTCTGATTGTCGGCGGGGCGCTCGCCGGGGTAGGAATTATAGTCGGACTTTCCATGTATTTTACCAAAAAACGTAGGGGAAATAAGCAGTGAGGAAAAAATTAATTTTTATATTGTTGGTTGCGGCACTTTTTTGTCTGATGGCCGGCTTTATGGTTGTGGTCGTGGCGGCGGAAACAAATACGGTCACGGCAGACCTGATCGATCCGATCACGCTGACCCGCGGCGAAAGGGCGTCTGACACAGATCAGGACCGGACCCTTATTATTGAAACGGCAAGTTCTGATGAAATAGCTGACAAAGTGATTGTTTATACGGGCAGGTTCTACTATATGGATTCCTATGTCCGTACGGGTGCGGTAGAATATGCGGTAGCTATTACAGAACAAGGGCACCAGATCGTTACAAAATATGAACCCATTGCGCAAGGCGCCGAACAGGGGAACGAAATCCCTGTTCCCGGATATCTGCTCAGTATCCCGGCATCAAAAGCAGAGAGCTGCGATTTTGCAGAAGGCGATATCATCACCATTTCCAATGCAGGGGATATCCCGTCTGTTTCACAAACGGTCGATAACCTGACCAAGCGTGTCCGCGTTGAAATTCAAAATCTGAATGCGGCGACCAATACCTATGCCGGGTCGGTGTACTATGGAAACGATTATGGTGACGTAACGGGGCAGAATAGCTATAACCGTGAAGTCGGCTTTTCGCTCCTTACCACAGGCGATGATGTGGGAAAATTCCGAGTGACAGAATACCGTCAGCTTTTAGCGGATACGCGGCAGGAATGGGTAAACGGTGAATCGAGTGATGTGGCTTGGAACAGAGATTTTCCCATTCCGGATCCCGGGTTTGCCCTGATTGCGGCGAATGTGGAAGATTATGATGATCCGTATGTCCATGCAGTATTCGGCATGCTCAACAGGGATGTTGCTTTTTCGCTGGGCGATCTTGTAGAGCTTTCCGGAAAGCAGTTCTTTGATTTCGAATATGAAGTTACGCACAGTTATGACTATCTGAACCCTGGTCCTGAAAATGTATTGGGACAAGGGTATCCGGAGAATCGGGGTGCAGAGCAGATGATGATTTATACGCACTCCGTGGAAGACGGTTCCAGTGAGTTAAAAACGAATGAATACGGATTTGAAGCGGCAGTCGATCAAAACGGGGTGATCGTCAAAATCGCTGTAAACGTTATCGATATCCCGGAAGGAGGTTTTGTCGTTTCGGCACAGGGTCTGCTTCGTGACTGGGCACGTACGTACTTCAAAATGGGTGCAACGGTAACATATAACGAGCAGAACAAAACATTCACGGTAAAATATACGCTCAATGCAATGAAGAGCCAGTTGGAAACGGATCTGAGCACATACAGGACAGAAGTGGAGGTCTACAAAAACGGCCTGTATGATTTGGATACGACGAATCTGGAATCTTATTTGGAAGAACTGACCGAGACGGGGGAGCGAATGGTCGAGGTAATAGACTATATCCAAGCACATCCTGATCTTGCAGGGGAAGAACTTCTTGAACAGCAGATCGAACTTCGCAATCTGCGCGATGAGTTCGAGGCGATCAAAGTAAATATGTCTGTTTCGTCTGTCGAAAGTCGTGTCGTTAAAGGCAGGGGCGTATGGCATGTTCCGAACGTTGACGGAACAGAAACTTCTCTTGCAGGAATCCGCGGTGTGCTGGATGTGTTTGAAAACATGAACCTGAACATGATTTTCCTGGAAGGGTATTATGCAGGATACACGCACTCTGTGAGCCAATATGTACCGCAGAATCCCTATACAAAAGCATATGATTACAGCGGCACGGAGGCGGACGAACAATACGGGAACGATTATTTCAAAGCATTTGTGACAGAGGCAAAAAAACGGGGTTTTGAAGTGCACGTTTCCATTACTGTGTATTATATGAGCAGAACAGATCGTTGGGTTGATGAGCCTGACCGGCTTGCGACTGTTCATCCTGAGTGGGTCAATGTTTCCAATGAGGGCTATACAGCCACCAGTGATGGTCATCAGGCCATTTTTGCAGACCCCGCCAATGATGCATACCATGACATGTTGGTGAATTATGTAACAGAATTGTTCACGTTGTATCCAGAGGTGGACGGCATCAATCTCGATTATATCCGCTATCCGGATAAGTCATCGGCAGGGCGCGAGTTCGGTTACACAATGGCATCCGTGCAAAAATTCCTGGATACATACGGGTATACATTCCGCGGCGATGATAACCCGGATGAGGCGCAGTTGCGTGCAGATTTCGATAAATTTATATCCTCGGACGCAACGATCGATGCGCAGTGGGATAATTTCCGCCGGTCACTGGTCACGCAGATGGTGGTGGACCTGCGTGATGCGATGCGTGCCGTAAAGCCGGGCGGGCTTGTCTCTATTGCGACAGGGCCTTCCCCCGATGAGTCAAAGAACAATTTATACCAGGATTGGGGACAATGGGTCAGAAGCGGCATTATTGATCTCTGCACGCCGATGGCATATTATACGGATGCCGATGTAGTTGAAAATATCGCGGGGCAGGAAATCACCATAATCAACAATCTCGCTTATAATTACGTCGGGCTGGGACCGTACCTGAAACTTGCTCCGAATGAATGGGTAAATCAGATCAGTGCCGCGCAGTCGGCGGGAGCAATGGGGTATGCTCTTTTCAGTTCGGAGCAGGTGTTAACAGATCCGGATGCTGTAGCACTTGTAACGCAGACGGCAAACAAGAATGAAGCCGTTGTTCCTCATGCGGCGACCTCTGTGATCCTGGATGCATTTTTTACTTCGATCCTCGAAAAAGCGGACAAGTATTATCTGCCTAATAATAGCATGACGCAAACGCAGTATGATAGTTTGGCTGCAGTATTTGCCGATATCCAGGCGATGCCGGACACGACGGCGAAAGAGCTTTATGCGATCTACGAAAGGGTGCAAAACCTTATCAGCAACGTAGACGATTATGTCTCGTTCTACGCAGAAAGCAGGCTCCGTTCCGATTTGAATCTGTTGTCATCGAACCTTAACATCAAGGTTGGTCGGGCGCTTGTGGAAAGCGGGCAATGGAACCCGTCGGTCAACCTCGCAAGACCGATATTGTCAGAAGGGCAGGCAAATCGTATTGTTTGGCAAACACAGCAGAGTGCTCCCGAAGAAACGGAGGATTGGACGGCTTTCGGCATTGCGCTTGCCGGTATGGTCATCTTAAATGCAGCACTTGCAGTTTGCATCGTTGTATTGAATAAAAAGAAAAGGAGGAATGAAACATGAAAGCAATGAAACGAATCGTTATGGTTTTTTTGGGCATTCTGTTTGTCTTTTCCTTGGTTGCCTGTTCGCAGGGAGTCGAGTCGGATCCCGTTATCCCGTTGGATATAAACACCGAGGCCTCGGCAGATGAAAAGCCCACCCTGAATATTCATTTGCAGGCATCCGGATATTCGGAGGCGGAGCTGAACCAGCAATATGCGGTAAAAGTGATCAGCGAGATCACGGATTATAACGTGCATTATTCGCAGCTTCCCGCAACGGGGGACACGGAGGCGCTGGATCTTGCTCTGATCAACAGGTCGCAGTACCATGCGATCAAAGTGACAAAAGAGCAATATAACAGGCTTGTTGCGCAGGGAGCCCTCTTGAATATTAAACCGGCATTGGATAAATTCGGGCAGGATATTTATGATGCTTATTATGATTATTCGTGGAGCATTGTAAGTAAAGACGGCGGGATTTACGGTATTCCGGAAGGAGGTCCTCCCATCAAAGGACAGACAAATGTTGTTGACTGTATTATTTTCAGGAAGGATCTTTTGGATTCCTGGCAGAAGCATGTTCCCGAAACAACAGAAGAATTTGAAGAACTTTTGCGATATGCAAAAACTGAACAGGGAATCCAGTACCCGTTTGTCATGACGGATGAAAAGGCATTGGTGCCCACCATTGCAGTTGCCTTTGACATTTATCAGGAATGGCAGGGGGATAACGGGGATTACCATTTCTATCTGGAAGATCAGAACATGAAGTCCTATTTGGATTATATGATTAGCCTGAACAATCAGGGATTGCTGAACCCCGATTCGCTGATCTACGATAAGGCGGATGCTGTGCGCAATTTTGGGGAGGGGAAGGCTGTCGCGGTGGCAGTAAGCGTATACGAAGTCGATGCCATATTGAGCACGCTGATAAACAGCGGCATCATTGCAAGCGATAAGGACTCCGAAGAAGTGCTGAGCGTTGTTGGCGGGTTTGAAGACTCAAACGGCGAGGTGCATACATATCATACGGGCGGTTACTCCTATGTGACAGTCATACCGAAATATATGTATGAGGAAGCCGGGTACACGATCGATCACATCAATAAAAAGATCATTGAAGAAAATTTCAAGAGGTACTATATTGGTGAAGAAGGCGTACACTATACGGTTACCAGCGGACCTGACGGCGATTTGATTTACAGACCGATTGAAGGAAAATTCGATGAATTGAATTCGGCAGCCGGATTTTGTACGGGTACAAATCCTAAGGCAAGCCCTCCGCTATGGCGTTGCCGTGTCTATAATAAAGAGTATCTTCCTTTCCTGATGACTTTGAATGAAAATTCAGATGCCGAAGGTACCTATAATCCGATGAATTTTACTTCGGAATTGCCCACATACGATCAGGTAAAAGGTGTAGTCGAGCAAGATGCTTGTGATGCATGCCTCAATATGATTTTTACGCAAAAAAGTTCTGATGGGCTTACTGCAGCGCTGAATACTTGGTTGAATGCCGGTGGCAGAACGGGGAAGCAGGAACTTGCTGCCTGGGCAAAGGATAATTGGGAAGGGAAAGTTAAGGTAGAATAATGAAAAATCAACATGCGCTGAAATTCAGGTTAAAAAAACATTGGTCAACGCTTTTGCTGCTATTGCCTGCGGTCGTACTGGGTGTTGTTTTTTCGTATGTACCGATGGTCGGTATTTTAATGGCATTTAAGACAAATCTGAATTTGTACATCTATGAGCCATTTACTGCATTCTTGAATGCGGAATGGACACTGGAAAATTTTCAGATCATTTTTGCAGGCGAAGAGTTCTTAGGCGTTCTTTGGAATACCTTATATATCAGCGTTTTGAAAATCGTTGTATTATTTCCGCTACCGATTATTGTTTCCCTTCTGCTTACAGAAGTAAAAAATATTCGCGTATCCCGTATGTACCAATCATTGATGTATTTACCGCACTTTCTGTCATGGTCGATTATCACGGGTATTTTCATGAGTGTATTCGCGACAGACGGCTTGGTAAATAACGTTCTTATTTTGTTTGGGATGGATGCAAGTGAGGCGGTGAATTGGTATACGGATCCATCAAAATTTGTTTTTTTGGTTTTGTTTACCGACGGATGGAAGGGAATAGGTTGGAGCAGTATCGTATATATTGCGGCAATCAATGCAATCAGCCCGGAGTATTACGAGGCATCGCGTTTGGATGGTGCAGGGAAACTCAGCCAAATTTGGTACATTACCTTACCGTTGATAAAAAATGTTATCGTAACAATGCTAATTATGCGCATCTGCTATATTATGGATGCCGGATTCGATCAGATTTATACCATGCATAATGCGGCAACAAGACCGGTATGGCAGATCATTGGTACGTACATATACGAAAAGGGTCTGCAGCAAGGGAATTATAGTTTCAGTACTGCAGTCGGGTTATTCAATTCAGTTGTTGCATTGATTATGATCCTTGTAGGGAATTTTGTAGCCAAAAAGATTTCCGGGAAAGGAGTGATTTGAATGAAATATGCGAGCAGAAGGAGTAACTTGTTGCGAGTAAGAAAACACGAAGGATTGGGTTTTTCGATTTTTGTGCATATTTTTATGACGGTGTTTATCTTGCTTTGTGTTTTGCCGTTTATTCATGTCATTGCTCTTTCTTTTTCCGGCGCGGGTTATGCGATTGGGCTTATTCCGCAGGGTGTAACTTTATACTCCTATAATGTTGTTTTTGAAGACAGTGGCTTTTTTCAGGCTTTTGGAATGTCTTTGATGGTTGCGGTTGTCGGTACTTTGCTTTCTGTATTGGTTAATTTTTTGGCGGCCTATGCTCTTTCAAAGCGCGATTTACCGTTCCGTAGATTTTTCAACTGCTTTTTTGTGATCATAATGTTGTTTTCGGGCGGTATCATACCGAATTTTTTGTGGTATAGGATCATCGGACTCGTTGATACACCGATTATCTTAATTCTTCCCATGGCGGTCCAATTCTATTATATTATGTTGATGACAACATATTTGGAGAATCTCCCACAAAGTATCGAAGATGCGGCATGTGTAGACGGCGCCGGGAAACTAACGTTGCTTTGGTATATCATTATGCCGATGGCTGTTCCCATTATTTTAACGGTTGCTTTGTATACGTTGGTGGGGTATTGGAATAATTATCAGCTTGCGTTGTATTACTTGCCGACCAGAACAGAGTATTATCCGCTATCGATGTTTATTTTGAACTTCATTAATGGCAGCGCTATCAATGACTATGTCGGAGATATCGAAAAGGCTAACCACAAAGACAATATAGAGGCGGCGCTTATTGTTTTATCAGTCATTCCGATTATAATAAGTTACCCGTTTTCATTGAAATATATTGTAAAAGGTAGTTTTGTCGGAGCTGTAAAAGAGTAACACAAAAGAAGTTTGGATGTATTTCCAAACTTCTTTTTGAAAACGAGGGGGTTTATAGATAATGACCTTTCGGTGGTGCAATGGAGAACGACAGTATTTCATTATTTTGTCGGACTATTTGGGTGACCTCGTCGAGCGCGGCGAGTATGACAGGACGGCGGCGATCAAGACCGCGCTGGACGTGTGCTATTTCAATATAAAGAGAAGGCTCGGCTTATGAAAATGACCTTTCGCTGGTACGGGGAGGGAGACAGCATTCCCTTGCAGTACATAAAGCA
>OKWJ01001896.1_pt1 | contig 12725 bp, 15 predicted proteins | sample 1607121 | NCBI WGS metagenome assembly OKWJ01 (sample SAMN04414080, study PRJEB24778) | human gut metagenome | material: faecal | host: Homo sapiens | reverse complement strand
ATTTTGTCGCAATTTGCATCATATGGAGGGTCTAACTCTACTGCAACTACCTTATTTCCTGAAGAAAATTTTTCGTAAAACTTATTTTTCTTTTTTGGTTTACGCACCACATCTTTTACTTCATCTGAATTAGAAGTTGTTTTCATAATCACCGCAGGCGAAAAATCCATCTTTTTTTCCAAGGTAAAGAGATATTCTGGAGTAGTTCCGCAACAACCACCCAGAATTGCAACATTCATTTTTGCAATCTCCTGCATATTATCCGCAAAATAATTAGCATTGTCCATAAAAACCATACGATGTCGCAACTGTTCTGGATAACCTGCATTTGGCATAATCATAAAATATTTTTGTTCAAATAAATCCTGCAAATCCTGTGCCAACTGAAGCATATGTCCAGAACCAATACCACAGTTTAATCCGCACGCATCTACCTCATCCATAGAAATCAATTCTTCTAATAAACGTCTAGCAGATAATCCTGTTGCGGTATATCCATTCTTATTAACCGATAAACTAACAATAATAAAAACATCCTTATTTCTTTCACGAATATAGCGAACCAATGGTTCTACAAAGTAAAGACTAGAAAACGTTTCAAACAGAATTACTGGAAGTTCTGCCTCTAAATACAAATCAATGATTCGTTTGTATTCCACGAGCAATTGTTCTTCTGTTTTTTCTCCCACAACCTGTAATGGTCCGATATCTCCTGCTAAAAATACATCTTCTCGACCAGATTTTTCCTTTGCAGATTTTGCAATTGCAATCCCTGCATTAATACATGCCTGTACCTGTTTCCATACCGTTCCCATGCTCTGTTCATTTGCAGCAAAGGTATTTGTTATCAGCATGTTCACTCCAGCCTTTAAATAATTCAAATGAATATTTTCCACCGCTTTTGGATTTTCCAGATTTGCAAATTCTGAAACCTCTCCATTATGTAATGTGGCATAATACGTCCCCATGGCCCCATCTGCCAATATTTTATGTTGTTTCAAATATTCTCTAATATCCATATCTTCTCCTTTTGTATAAAACATTCTCAAACCATTTTACTTATCACTCTTCTTTTAGGATTTGCATCGTTTCTTTATCCATGCATCACCTAACGTGACATATAAGCTATGTAATCTGTTCTAGTATAATGGAATTTATTCTTTCTTGCAAGTAACAGGCTTTTTCCCCCTTCTTGATACAAGCAAGCCCCACCCACCGCTTATTGCTCTACGCAATAGAAGTAGGGGACTTTCTTAATCATATTAAACGATCAAATAGTAACTGTATTTCATCAAGAGCCTTCTGTACCGCAACCTTTAGCTTTCCTCTCTATATTCCTCTATCACACAAGTATGGTGTTTCTTATCTTTTCCTTCTGCATCATAATTGATGCCAACCAAAAGAATTTTATCCTGATAGCCTGCCAACGCCCCCTGATATCTTTTCTCTTTAATCTGTCGAATTGCAGTATCTGCGGACTGATTATACTTTAACTCCACGACCATAGCCGGTCTCCAACCGGCATTGGCTCTTGGCTTAAAGATAAAGTCTGCATATCTCTTTCCCGCCGGCTGCTCCCGAATAATTTCATAATAGCCCGGTGCGGTAAAATACGCCATGGTAAGCACACAACTTAAAGAGTTTTCATCATTGTAATTAAGCACCGATGTATACGTTTCATGTGCCAGTTCCACAAGTTCCGCTACCTTTTCCGCCTCACCGTCTATGGTTGCCAGCAATAGCTCATCACATTGGGAAATGGTTCTCGCAATCTCTCCCCACGCTCCAATCTGCAATGCCGCATCAAACGCAGTCGCAACCTCATAGTTTGGAATATAGGCACTGTTTCTATCCGCATCATACCCTAAATATCCCAAATGGATCAGCGCCGTTAAGGCATCATCTTTTGAGGCAATCGTAGAGAAATCATTTTGAAAGGTAAGCGTATTCACCCGAACCTTCCCACCGGCAAGCATCGTCAAAACATCCTCTTTTAACCCTGCATAATTCATAGTAATAAACGTGTTAATGGATGCAAGCGAAGAGGTATTCTTCCAGTAAGAAGAAAACCCCCGTTTCTTCATCGCCATAGATACTGAATTTGGATTATACATATGCATACCATCTATCAAATACCCATTGTACCATGCGTTTGTTGTTTCAAAATCCATATTGTACTGCTCGCATAATGTTCGCACTTCACTTTCCGTAAATCCATAATATTCCGTAATAGGACTTGAATTCAACATTGTAAACTCATCAAAATTATTTAACGCCGATTCATCCACGATTTTCTTAATCGGCAAAATTCCAGTAATATATGCCAATGCCAAAAATGACTTCGATTCCTCTGATTTAAACAGGGAATGCAGGAATTGTAAATACTTATGAACTAAATTCTTGTCATGACTGTTTCGAATGACACAGTCCCATTCATCAATGATAATAACAAATGGAATCCCCGTTTTTTGATAAACCGACATCAACACGTAGCTAAAACGTTCCCCATAATCCAATTCCTCTCCAAACTCTTTTCTAAAATCTTTATAGACATACTCTGTAATCTTCTCCACAATGTTCTCTTTGTACGAATCCCAAAAAGACGAAATATCCAGATGAATCACATTGTATTGGTTCATATACTTCTTAAAATCCGCACATTTCGCAATCTCTGTATTCTCAAATAGTTTGGTAGAATCGCAACCAAGACTGTAATAAGCATCGATCATTCCCGCTGCATGAGATTTTCCAAACCGTCTTGCGTGGCTTACTGCAATACATTTATCTTCTGTAGATAATCTCATATTTAATTCTTGGATCAACCCTGTTTTATCAATATAAATTCTGCTATTCTTTGCCTGCGTAAAACTCTCATTACGCGGATTAAAATATACTCCCATGCAAATGCACTCCTTCCGAATAGAACAAAGTGGAAAAATCCGCTACACTACTCCTTTTCTCTTAGTATAACGGATTTTTAAAACAAATGAAACCTTATTTAATGGGATTGTGTCAAATAATCATTGGCACTTTCTCATTTTTCTTTCTAACATCCCCTTCCCTCTTTCCTTTTTAAATATGCAGTTGAAGGGGCATCTTCCTTCCAAAACACGCTCCCTCTTGAAAGCCAGATAGCCAGGGAACTTGGTGTTGACAGAAGAACGGTTGACAGGTATTTAAACGGTTTTCAAAAGGCCAAAAAAAGAAAAAAACGGTCCCGTCTGGATAAATATTATGATGTAATAAACGAACTTCTCTCTGAACAACATTCACAGGTCTTTTATTACAAAAGGATACTGTGGCAGTATCTGGTTGATAATCACGGATCAACAATCGTGTAAACAGTCAGGTAAACCAGGGAACAGGAAGGATACCACTGCTTTATTTTGAAAAAGAAAAAGCTTTCTTACATCCCCTTCCTACAGAAGAAATAAGAAAGCATTATCGGATTGCCACACACCGTTCCATAGCAAATCCATCCAGTATGGTAACATACAAAACTTCACAGTATTCCGTACCACCGGAATACATTGAAAAGGAGATGAAATTACAGGTATATGACAATTACATACATATTTATTATAACACAGCACTTGTGACTTTGCACAGCCTGAGTTCAAAAAAACTGAATTATCATGAAAAACATTATATTGCAATTGCACGACAATCGGGAGCCTTTAAAAAAGAGGATATAGAAAGCCGTGCAAAGGAAAATCTATCAGTGATAGGAGATGTATACCGTTATGAATAGCACTTATCAACAATTGTGCCATAATCTTGAGACTTTAAAATTGCCACAGATGCACTTACATCTTAGCGAAGTTGCAGATTTTGTAGCCACGAACAATCTTTCTTTTTCAGAGGGATTATTAAAACTGACAAACTATGAGGTGGATTATAAAGCAGAAAATGCAGCACGCTCCATGATAAAGGCCGGTGCTTTTCCGCACCATAAGGAACTAAAAGATTTTGATTTTTCTTTCCAGCCGGGGATAAATCAGCAGGAAATATCCGAATATAACACTTTGCGCTTCCTGGAAGAAAATGAAAATCTTGTATTCCTTGGTCCAAGCGGGGTTGGGAAAACGCATTTAGCCACGTCTATAGGAATTACAGCAGCAAAAAAACGTATCAGTACTTATTTTGTCAAGGATATTCGCAATCCGCTTCGCTACTTGCTCATATAAAAGCAACACTGCGTGCCTTACGAGGTATGGGGCTTGACCCCCACACCTCGTGCAAGAGTACCCACCGTCTAAAGGCAGTAGGTACTCTTGCACTTTTATAAAATGTAATGATTTGCTGCAACAACTAAAAAAGGCAAAATCAGAAAACCGTCTGAATGACCGATTAAAACATTTTTGCAAATATCGACTTCTGATAATTGATGAACTGGGTTATCTTCCCATCAACAAAGAAGATTCCAATTTGTTTTTCCAGCTGATCGATATGAGATATGAAAAGAAAAGTACCATTTTGACAACAAATATAAACTTTAGTGATTGGGACTCTGTATTTTATGATGCAGTTGTAGCAAATGCTATTTTAGACAGAGTTCTGCATCATGCACATGTGATCACGATATCCGGAAGATCTTATAGATTGAAGGATCATATAAAAACTGAAAATTAGGAAAAATGTACATTATTATTTTGGAACTTTTGTACATTTTAATATTGACATTTATACTTGCCACTGCTCCACCCTGCAATATAACCAAAGGAATAATCAGAGGTATCTATGCCAAAATGCTGGCATACCGTATAGGCAACGCTTTCTGCTTCTACTTCTTTTGTATTTCTGTCTTTTGCAGGTGCTTCCATCAAATCATCCCGGTTGATTTCTTTATTATGAAGCATGGAATGAACTACCTCATGTACCATTGTCTTTAAAGTCTGGCTCTCGCTCATATTCTCCTGTACCGCAATTCTCTTTTCTTCTGTATGGAAATATCCTTTGGAATCGCCGGGAATATCCTCAAAGCCAATGGGAACCTGGGTAACATTTATAAGTGCCTGTACAAAATCCTCATATCCATCCACCGCAGACAAAGGCTCCTGTGCTTCCAGTTCCGGAATTGGCTTTCCATCTGTCTGTGATACATCAAATACAAACACGGCACGAAATCCTGGAATCGTGACTTCTACCTGCTCCTTTTGGGGCATATCGTTTTCATCAAACATCATTTCTCCGGTCACATGGGCTAATTTATCCCGTTCCTCTTTAATTTTGTAAGGGGCATGTGCAAGAATACGGATTGCCTTTTCTCCTTTATTAACATGTCTCTCAAAATTCTTCTGCCATGCCTGATAGCCTGCGACTAGCGTGGCTTCTGGCTTCTGCATGGTGATAAGTAATGTATTGTTAAAACTGTAATTATGAAACTTTGACATAGTAGAAAGGTATGTCTTGTACTTTTCGCTCTCAAAAACTCCTTTAATCCTTCCTCCAGCTTGTCTGTGATTTCCTGTACTTTTTGTTTTTCTGTTATATGAATTGTATTCATATTTTCGTCTGCCATAATAAACCTCCATATTTTCATTTTTTGCACGACAAAAGGCAGCCCGCTATGGACTGCCTTCTGCCAATAAATCTATTTACTTTTTCGTTGCTATATTACTGCTTTAATTCGTTTCAATTTCTGCAATTTACTCCTATCTCCTTTCTCCCTTACCGGTGTAAATAAATGTAAAAACACGAAAAATATCATCGGTTTCAAACATAAAGCCGATTGATTCTCATGTTACTGAAACCCAATCGGCTTTTCTACGTTACCTATATTCCAAAAAACTTATTATTTGTACTTAATTCCAAAACTTTTGCTTTTTCAACATATTTTTGCTCTACTTTATCAATACGTTCTCTTAAAATAGGAATTATATATTGACCATCAATTCCTTCACATATCTCAAAAATAGTCTTGATCTGATTAATATGAGTATTCTCCATCTTATCATGAATTACAAATTGAGGAACTTTTATACCCATATGAATACTGTATTGCATATATGCTAAATCAAAAGCCACAATAACGGCTTTCTTTTTTCCTGTCCCTACCTTTCCTCCAAGCGACGCAATACTAATTGGAAATTTTTTCTCGTCTTTCCAATTTTCATTATATGCCAACAAATATTTCTCACCATATAATTTGTCACAATAGTCAGAAAAAAATTGATTGAATTTTTTAATTTTTCCATCTATACCGTCATTTTCCATCTGATTTTGAATAACCAATAACTCTTTATTCAAATCTTGTCTAACCGCTTCTTGCTCCTCTAATAACTGAATAGACTGCTTTATCTCTCCTTTCTTTAATGACATATCCTCAATTTTACGATTAAGCATATTTAATTCATCTAATAAACCTTCATCCAATGCCTCAATTGTTATCTTTTCTTTTTGTTCCAAAATATTTGCTAATTGAGAAGAATACTGTTCCAATAATTCTTTTTTCACATTCAATTGTTTCTGTATGAAATCAATTCGGTTTTGAATCATAGAATTGTGAAAACTAATCATATCCTCAAAGTTCTTCTGCAATTTAGGAATATAGCTCTTAGCTTCTTGGTATATTGCCTGAAGTATTTGAATGTTAATTTCCGATTTTTTCTTTGACAAACTCACTATACTATTTTCTATATTTGCAATTTCAAACTCTACCAATTCCATCTTTTCTTGCAAATCATTAATCCGCAAAGTTAGCTTTCTCTTTGAATCTAATTCTTCTCTATATTCATCCATATATGACAATTTATTTCTCTTGTCATATAAATCTTTTAAATCCGAATTAATAATTTCAAGAGACTGTTTCAAAACACTTAATGATGAAATACTTTTGCTCTTTTCCAACGTTTGAATTGTTTTTTGGCACTCCAAGAGTCTTTCTGTAATTTCTCCTTTTTTACTTAGTAATTCATCACTATATATATGAAATAAAAAACAATATATTGTGTCATATACATCGCTACCTGTCATTATAGGTAAAAACTTAATCATTCGTTCTTCTGCAGTATTTTCCACCCTTACAAACTTAGGTATTAACTGCCTAAATGTTGGTCTTGGCTCTTTCAAATCAAAGATTATCTTCTTCAATTGATCCCAAAAATCCTGTTCGGAATAAGGTTCGTCAAAAATATATTTTTTCCCTCTCGGGAACAGATCTCTCTTTATTGAACATTCCCTTTTATTCTCATCTATCAGAATCAACTCTGCCTGAACTTTAAATTCATCTAAGAAGTCCTTAACCACCACATTTTCACTTCTAGTGTCCGAATCATAATATAATTCACGAACAGACCTTGCACCCAAACATAAATCTATTATTTTTATTGCAGTAGATTTTCCTACACTATTTCCACTTTCTCGCAAACTCTCCGGGGTATCATCTATAATCAAGTTCAACCCCTTTTCATTAAACTGAATCTCACGTATAACTTCTTCAGAAGGTTTCGTTTTGCGTACTATTAATTTTTTTATTTTCATAATACACCTTTCCTTCCTCAACTCTAACGAGTTCTAATAAATACAACCAATCTAACGCATAATAAATAAAATCAACATGAACTCTTTTCTTTAAATGTTGTTGGGATTCCTCCAACAATTTCTCAATGGATATAACTTTTACTTGCTCTAAAATTTTTAACAATACACCGCCCAAATAATACAATGAAAAATCAGGCTGTCTTTGACTATTTAAAATCATATAGGTCTCTCCAATATCTTACATTCCATAAAACAAAAACAAGTAAAACACTCTATTCCTAATTCTATGTCCTCAATATACATAGTATCAAATTCTTTCGCACCCATAACTGCATCACGAATTTTTATTTTTACCATATCAATAATTCTATCTGAATTTTTCCTTACTATCTCAATATCACTTTTACCCGTTTGTATATTTTCCGCAATTATTTCTCCTTTTGCTTGTAAATACCAAAGATGAACACATTTTAAAATTCTAGCCTTACCGGAAATATTTGAATCATCATAAGCGTTCAAATGGTTCTCACAAATCGAATAATACGCAGAAAAATCCTTGATAATTTCTTTATATTTAACTACGCAATTATATTCTATTTTTTCATCAGGTCTGTATTCTTGAAGATTATCTGTATTGTCACTAAAATAATCTTGAACACACATCTCACCTAGCGTTTTAACTACAGTAGCTATCAAAGAAGGAATTTTAACAACTTTTTGTATTGATACATTAATATTCCCACTATTATGTCCTACAATTACTCCCTGATTTTCTCCACTATTTTCAGTTTTGAATTCATTCCTTGTCATCTATGTATTTCCCCTGAATTAATTCCACTCATAATGCCAGAATTGTTTCCACTATTTTCAACCTTTACATTACCTTTATTCTTTATGTTTCGACTATGTTCTTCTTTTATTTGCTTTAAAATATCCTTGGCTTCATTTTTAGCTCTAACAGCAATCACAGTCGATATAACAGTTGCAACAGTTCCTATTGCAGTCAATATTAACGTCCAATCCATAGTATTCCTCCTCAATTATAATCTATTTTATTATAACACTTGCTCTGAAAATAGTCCACAACTACCAAAGGTTTGTCTATATTTTCTCGTCAGCAATATTATATTCTCTAATCCAGGAGCAGTCGTCTGGCTGCTCCTGGATTACTCATAAGGTTTCTTCCTTTCCCTTTGCTTTTTGTGGCATAGGCTTTTCTGTATCTCCTCCTGCAACCTTTGCTTTTATCACCTCCAGCTTCGCCTTCAGGGATACTCTTTCTGCAGGTACATCTGCATACTGTCTGATGCTCTTATCCTGCCCTATACCCACTGTTTTCTCTGCAAGCGGAGTATTCTTCGCCGGACGGTCTGCAACCTCTTTTTCGCTCTTTGGAGCTTCCGGCTCATCATCCATATCAATCCCGTCATTTCCCTTTTCATCCATGTTAAGCAGGGCATTCAATGCTGACAGACGCTCTAACTTCTCTGCAAGTTCCGCTTCCTGTGCAAAAGGCTTGGTCACCTCCACCTTTGCGGTTTCAAGCTGATGCTCCACCATTTCAAGTTTTGTCTGGGCTTCCATGAGCTGCTTGGGCATGGACTCCAGTGCATGGTTAATACGGGAGATATTACCGAGTGGGTCTGAACCGACTTCCAGATTGTGGGAAAGCTGTCCTTTCAGGTTCATTACAAATTTGTGGTTGAACGCATCAAAGGATACTGCCATCTTAAAACCTGCATATTCGCCAATGACCGCAGGGGCATTGACTGTTTTTATTTCCTTGCACATCTCCACAAGGGCTGTTCCGGCTTCTTTTTTATCTGTATAGAGCGTATCCCCAACTTTCATGGAAAACTGCTTTTTGTCCACCGGAAGATTTGCTTTTGCAGTCTGAATATCCGCCTGCATCCCGCTGATACGCTCCTTTAAAATTGTAATCTGGATAGGCTACAATAAACTGGACAGATTTTTTAAGGTCATATAATATAAAAGTAACAGATGAAGGAGTAGATTATTATGACTGAAAAAAAGCAAAGAAGAAAGCCAAGAAAATATACCGATGAATTTAAACAGCAGCTGGTAGATTTATACCACGCAGGGAAACGCAGATGTGATATTTGCAGAGAATATGACATTTCCACTTCTCTGTTTGATAAATGGGTAAAACAAGCCGATAATTCCGGTTCTTTCCATGAAAAGGATAACAGAACCCCGGAACAGGAAGAACTTATAAAGCTTCGCAAAGAAAATCAGCAGTTAAAGATGGAGAACGATATTTTAAAACAGGCGGCGCTGATCTTAGGACGAAAGTAAATGTGATAAAAGCAAATGCTCACAAATACTCAGTATCAGCAATGTGCCGCGTCCTACAGGTAAATAGAAGTACTTATTATTATGAGGCAAAACAGAAAAACGATGAAACAGAACTGATTTCTGATATTACAGAAATTTTTAAGAGTAGCCGTAATCATTATGGTACACGAAAAATCAAAAAAGAACTATCCGAAAAAGGAAAGCAAGTGTCCCGTCGCAAAATTGGACGGATTATGAAACAGGAAGGATTAGTATCAACCTATACAACTGCACAATTTAAACCACAAAAAGACAAATGCAATGAAGCCAAGATAGAAAATATTCTGGACAGGAAATTTGACGATCAGCAGTATCGAAATGTAGTGGTAAGTGATCTGACATATGTAAGAGTAGGAAAACACTGGAATTATATATGTGTACTTATCGACCTCTTTAATAGGGAAATCATCGGATATAGTGCAGGAAAACATAAAACTGCCGAACTTGTAAAACAGGCATTTATGACAGTAGAAGGAAAACTGTCAGATATCCATATTTTTCATACAGACCGTGGAAATGAATTTAAAAACAGAACAATTGAAGAACTGTTAGAAACATTTGACATGGAACGCTCTTTAAGTCGTAAAGGGTGTCCCTATGATAATGCTGTGGCAGAGGCAACATTTAAAATAATAAAAACAGAATTTGTATGGAACGAAACCTTTCACACCTTGGAAGAATTAAAGTTAAAACTATGGGACTATATACACTGGTATAATCATTGCAGGATACATTCCTCTCTGGGTTATCAAACACCTGTGCAATATCGTGAAAATAACCTTAAAAAAGTTGTCTAAAAAAGTGTTGACAATCCAAAAAGTATGGGATGTACCTTGTGTGCATATCCATCAATCCAATTTTCTATAATAGTTTTGGGAGGCAGTGCAATGGCATATCACATTGAAGAAAAGAAAAATATTCGCATCGTAGGAATTAGAGTACCTCTTGTTGAAGATGCAGAGGAAAATATGCGGAATGTTCCTGCGTTCTGGGAAAAGTCAGTATTGGATGGCAGTATCTCAAAATTAGCAGAGCTATCAAACGAAAATCCAGACGGCATTTTAGGAGTCAGCGTTTATAATAATCCAAAGGATATATATTATTATATTGCTGTTTCGAGCAACACCCCCGTACCAGAAGGAATGGTAGAATACATTATACCAGAGGGTATGTGGGTTGTTTTTGAAAACGATGGAGTATTTAAGGAAGATGTGCAGAGTGTTTTTCGCAGATTTTTGACAGAATTTATACCGTTTTCTGGTTATGAATATGCAGGACTTCCTGATGTTGAAATATATCCAGTCTGCAAAGGGCAGCCATCCAAAGGACATTCCGAGGTATGGATTGCAATTAAAAAAGCAAAGGAGATTTAAGTATGTATCATTTAAGATTAAAAGGCGACTATTATCAGATGGGCGTAAAAAGAGGAAACATATTTCAAAAAGCTCATATTTCCTTTCCACTCCAGTTGGATGATTTTCAATTGGAACACGGAAAACGAAGCGAAGAAATTTTAAGAAAGTTTTTCCCAGAGATATGTGAGGAAGTAAGAGGCGTAAGTGACACCATTGGAACAGATTATCTACACTTCATTTCTTGGATGTTGTGTATGGGCTGCTGTATGTATAACTTGGAGAACAACATTCCCGTTGAGGTTAGGGGCTGTACTGCTTTTGCATATTCAAGCAATGGCAGAACAATATACGGTAGAAATAATGATTTACCGCCTTATCTGCGTGGAGGAAGCAAAAGTGAAATCTATGCACCGAAAAATGGAAACAGGTTTAATATCACTACTTCCTCTTTCATTAATGGCGAAGAGGGAGTGAATGAACACGGACTTGCTGTAGCAATGACTTTTGTAATGACCGACCTTGAAAAGATAAAAGCAGGTTTCAATTCTTGTTTTATTGTAAGATATTTGCTTGAAAAGGCAGGTAATACCGAACAGGCGGTTTCCCTTCTTATGGGCTTGCCAGTAGCTTCCAATTGCAATATTTTACTTGCGGATAAAAAAGGCAATATGGTGGTGGTTGAATGTACACCAATTCTCAAAAAAGTTCGGGCGGCAGAAACTTTTGAAAATGGCAGTATTGTTTGTACTGTTAATAGTTTTACATCTGATGAGATGAAACCATATGATGATGCAAACGGGAATGATTATGACTCACACAAGCGTTACAGGACAGTAATAGACAGCTTTTCTTCGGAACGCATAAAAGATGAATACATTGAAACTACCCAACATCTCTTAAAAGGTGATTATGGATTTATGTGCCAATATGATAATGAGCCAGATTTTGAAACAGTTTGGAGTTCAATATTTGATTTGGACAGCTTAGTAATCTATCGTGCAGAGGGCGATCCCAGAAAAAATAAATTTGTTACAGATAGTCGGTTGCATAACCTTATAAGGCGAGGATAATATGCTGAGTATAAATTCCCAATGGATTTTATGTCCTGTTTGTGGCAATAAAACTCGTAACAGAATAAGAGAGGATACAATTTTAAAAAACTATCCACTCTACTGTCCGAAATGCAAGCAGGAAACCTTGATTGAAGCAAAGAATTTGCAGATAACAGTCATTAAAGAGCCAGACGCAAAGACGCAGAGCCGATGAACTTGTGAGGTAACTCACAGCTCATCGGCTCTTTATAAATTCGACTATGCGTTTTTATTGCAGCTTTCAAGCAAACGATTTGTTCCTGTTATTTCCGCATCTACTAAGTCAATCATTCGTTTAACATTTGCGGAATGAGTAGCAGAAACCTCATTTTCCCATAATGGATTAACTTGCTTTTCAATTCCTGTACGGTATTTTTGCAGAACTGTAAGGCGTTCCTGCAAAAGCTCTCGTTGCTCAGTAGGAGTAAATGTGTTCAGATAG
>OKWJ01001892.1_pt1 | contig 12774 bp, 17 predicted proteins | sample 1607121 | NCBI WGS metagenome assembly OKWJ01 (sample SAMN04414080, study PRJEB24778) | human gut metagenome | material: faecal | host: Homo sapiens | reverse complement strand
CTGCAAAACCTCAAGGCTGGGCGTCACCACCGTAATTTTCTTATTTTCCAGATACCGTGTCATCGCGCTTGTTGTCGTTCCTGCATCAATATAAATGATATCGCCGTCCTCTACCAGTGCTGCCGCCTTGCGCGCGATCATATGCTTCACGTCCATACGCAGTTTCTGATTTTCCAGCGTAGGCGGATCTAAAACCGCGGCAGCGAAATTACCCTTAAACGCTACTGCAATCATGAGCATGACTCCCGGATAGAAAAACGCCGACCGCATTTCATTTTTGAAGTAAAAAAGAACCCAAATATCTTTGAGTTCTTCTTTCCCAATATAAAATATTTACTATTGCTGTTCTCTTCCCTCACAGATATGATTCCGGAAAATATTCCCGCTCTCATACCAGTTTCCGCAATCCGGGCACTGCACCATCTCCTGCTCGGTCGTACCACCTGCAGGATCATTTGCACGTTCCTCCGCCATATGAAGATCATAGGGACTGCCGGACACACCGTCCGAGATCGTGCTGAACCAATGTGCGCAGTACGGGCATTGCATCATTTCTTCCTCGTACTGCTGCGCAGAAACATTCTCAGATGCATTTCCCTCCGATACGGTTTCCTGCATGGGCTGCGTCTGCGCCGTACCGCCCGCTTCTGCCGTATCCCCTGCTGCCGCAATATTTTCAGCTACTGTCTCCTCTTCCGTTTCTGGTTCTATTTCTTTTTCTGTTTCTTTTTCTGTCTCAGTCTCTGCCGCCGCTTTTTTTTGAGTTTCTGTTTCTGTAATCTTTTCTGTTTCCTTCTGCGTTCCTGTTAGTGGCTGACAGCCGGACAGCATCATCGCCGCTGCCGCAAGGCACCCACAAAGCACAAGCTTTTTTCTCATAATACCAAAATCTCCTCTCACGGATTCTCTCACAGATTTCCTGTTATCATTGTATCAGACTTGTGCCCCTTATTCCACATATATTTTCAGTTGCTTTTTTGCGGATGAAGATCTGTATGGCATATCATCTCTGTTCAATATGTAAATATTTCTCTCTTGTAGCAAGTCCACCGCGGATATGACGTTCCGACTTATTGATATCCAATACTTTCCTTGCGCTCTGCGCCAGTGCAAAGTTAAACTGCGGAAGACGTTCAACGACATCCTTATGTACCGTCGATTTTGACACTCCAAATTTCTTCGCCGCCTGGCGCACTGTAGCATTGGTTTCAATAATATAGTTTGCAATTTCCATTGCACGCTCCTCGATATATTCCTTCAAGGAAAATCCCCCGATACACTGTTTTTACAATGTATGCGGGGGATTGGAAAGGTATTCTTTTCCTTTCACTGCGACTTTCCCTCTCCAGTAAACGCAAAAGCATCCGGACTCCAGCAAACGCCAAAGCACCAAAGCATTCGGATCAGATGGATTTTGAAGTGCAGGTGAAGGCACGGCGCCCTCTTTCCTGGTCCTCAGATGACATTTAGCACAGGGTTTTATAATCCGATTGCTTTCAGTGCCTGATCCAGGTCCCGAATAATATCATCCGGATCTTCCAGTCCCACACTAAAGCGGATAAATCCTTTCCGAAATCTCTCCGGATACAGATGGATGCGCTCATCGTAACTTGGCTGCGGGAAAATAAGGCTCTCATCATGCCCCAGTGAAACAGCAAACGTCACCACCTTAAGAGCTGCGCAGAAATGCTCCACTGTTTTGTCATCCGCATGCAACCCGAAAGAAATCACTCCCCCATAGCCGTTTTTCATTTGCTTTGCAGCGGTTTCATGGCCGGGATGACCGGGCAGCCCCGGATAGGACACAAAGGTTACGTTCTCCCTTCCCTCCAGCCATTCTGCGATCTTCTGTGCAGATTTGTTGATCCGTTCCATACGCATAGGAAATGTAACAGAACCCCGGAAAATCTGCCATGCATTAAATGGGCTGATCACGGAACCAACATTCACCTGCGCTTCATATCGGATACGATCCATTGTCTCAAGATCATTAGACAATATTGCTCCTCCCTGTGCATCGCCATGACCATTTATATACTTTGTAATCGCTTCCACTACAAAATCCGCTCCCAGTTCCAGCGGTTTCTGGTTATAAGGAGAAGCAAACGTATTATCCACTGACAGAACAGCACCATTCCGGTGTGCGATTTCAGCAATGGCTGCTATGTCCGTAATTCCATTTGTGGGATTATCCGGTGTCTCAATATGAACCAGCTTTGTACCCGGTGTGATCGCTTTTTTCACTGCTTCGAGATCTGTCATATCCACCATGACTGTTTCTACCCCGAATTTGCGGTTAAAAAGCTCATGAAACATTCTGTATACTGCCATATAGCTGACATTTGGATACACCACCCTGTCTCCCGTTTCCAGAAGGGTCCAGAATAGAGCATGAAGTGCCGCAACTCCGCTTGCCAGTACAATGGCATCGTCTGCATCATGCAATGCTGCGATTTTTTCTTCCAGCCAGTGCTGATTGGGATTTCCGTTTCTTGCATACATCAAGAGGTCTGTGGAAGAGTAATTGACCTGTGACAGATCATCCGGTAATTTAAAACTGTTTGCCATATGAAGCGGACGCCGGACAGCGCCTGTTTCCAAATCGTACTCCGTACCCGTATGAATTGCCTGCGTTGTAATGTCGTAGTCTTTATATTTGTTCTCTTTCTTCGCCATGTTTCTCTCCTCATCTTTCCTTGTTTCTTATCCATGAAAAAAGGGCACTCAAACACCGTGTCCTTTTTCATGTCTTTATTTTCTATTTCCTTTACGCTCAATCCATCCCCAGATTCTGTACATGAATGCTCCCCAGATGAGAAAAAGCAGAATAAGTACCCACATGGGGACTGGCGAGGAATACCAGGCACCATCCGTATATTTGGAAAATTCCGGAATGTCTGCATAGTAATATGCCCCTGCTCCAAAATCCAGACTATCCACAAGCCCCAGTCCGTTTCCCATTATGTAAAGCGCCGCAATAATCGCAGCTGCCAGCACGAAGCCATTTACAAGCTGAAAAACTCTCTTTTTTTTCATATTATCCACACCTCTTCTTCCATTACAGTGCAAGCTGCGGGAGAGGGAAGAATTTTCCGCTCAGTAATAAATAGACAGCCGCAAAGGTCAGAATAATATTGAACAGCTGACCAACCACATAAAGCGTCAACGGTTTTCCTCCCTCAAACTGTTCCTTCAGTTCACGGAAATTCGTATCCAGTCCAATGCTGGTGAAGGCAAGTACAAATGCCCAGTTCTTATACTGATCCAGAACCTTATTGATCGTTGAAACAGTCTCTTTTCCTGCCGCCGGCAGCACGATAAAAGAAGCAATTAAAGACGCTGCAAAAAAGCCAAGGATAAATTTCGGAAGTCTGTACCAGATCTCAGAGGCACCGACTTTGCTGCTTCCATTCTTTTCCACCTTTGTTGCAAAAAAGACCGCTACTGCAAACGCGATAAAACCGATCAGAATATTCTGAATGGATTTCACCAGAACTGCTACCGTCTGCGCCGTCTCTCCAAGGGCTGTTCCGGCTACGGTTACTGCTCCGGTCGAATCAACTGTGCCGCCGATCAAAGCTCCTCCCATTACTTCGCCAAGTCCTACGGCACGGATAATAACCGGCTCAAATACCATCATAAGCACCGTAAAAATGATAGAAATTGAAACAGCAAGAGAAAGATCATTTTTCTTTGCCCCGCTTGCCGCACCCGTTGCGATTGCTGCGGAAGTACCGCAGACGGAGGTTGCCGTTGCTACTGTAATAACAAATGGTTTATTATCTATTTTTAATACTCTGGTCCCGAACCACCACATAAAAAGTATAACGATCGGCGTCACGACCCATGCGATGCCAAGTCCATAAAGTCCGAAATTGACGATATTAGAAAACAATACGGAGAATCCCATGATCACCAGCCCGGCTTTAATATAAAATTCTGTCTGAACCGCAGGCTTCAGCCACTGGGGAACACCAACTGTATTGGATACCAGAAGACCGATCAGAATTGCAAAAAAGGCCCACTCCAGATAGCGGTTTAAGGTATATTCTGCGCTGATGAATCTTACCAGAATCGCCAGTACAAATAGTCCGGCAAAAGCAGGAAGATATTTCTTGACAGATATCCCCTTCAGGCGATTTCCAACCGTAAACAATACCCCAAGTACAACGGCTGTTAAAATCAGTTTTCCTGCCAGATCTGTATTCAACTGTTCAAAAACGCCGGTGCCATTGCCCCAGGTACTGAATTTTGCGGCACTGAAATCAAAAGCCCCTGTTATAACTGCGACAGCCGCAATTGCAATCACAATGAAACCGATCCATATGGCAAGCCAGTCTTCCTTCTTCCATAAATCACTCCATTGAAATTTTTCTGTTGTAACAACCTCTTCCACTGTTGGGGCAGCCAATACTCCTTTTTTCTCACTCATAATTTTTCCTCCTCTTAAAAATGATAGAATATATATACCTCTTTTCCTATCAATTTTCTATGGATTATTTATATCATTTTTTCCATAGGAAGCCTGCCGGACAGTTTTCCCAAACAATGCTTTCAGAACATTCCTTCTGATCTGCAGAAACTCATAGCTGTTTCTTTCTCTTAGCCGCGGCAGATTTATTTCGATAGCTGCTTTTACAATTCACGGTTTTGCAGACAACATAATCCAGTATCCCAATTTCTTTTGCATAATTAAAAATTGTGATCCCATAAACACTCATGTCTGCCAGATGCATTTCTGCCGGCTCTTTCCCACCTGTACTCTTTTTTCCATGCGCTTTTCTTTAGAAAAATATTTATTTTCCATGTGTTTTTTTTCTGACAGAACTCGTATACAAGAAATACATACGACAAAAAGCGCCTCCAACAACATGCTCTAATGTTATTGAAAGCGCATTCCTGCGTGGTTATGTGGTTACAATATCACTAATCAAAAATTCCCATCGACAGATACCGCTCGCCGCTGTCCGGCATCAGTAAGACAATGGTCTTTCCCTCATTTTCCGGTCTTTTTGCCAGTTCTTTTGCTGCATACAAGGCCGCGCCGGAGGATACCCCGCACAGAACGCCTTCCGTCCTCACCAGCTCCCTGCAGGCCTCAAATGCATCTTCATCACTTACCGGTATAATTTCATCATAGATCTCCATATCCAGGGTATCCGGTATAAATCCGGCTCCGATTCCCTGAATCCTGTGCCGCCCCGGCATACCATCTGACAAAACAGGGGATTGCGCCGGTTCCACAGCAATCACCTGTAATGCGGGATTTTTTTCTTTCAGATACTTTCCGGTTCCCGTGATCGTGCCGCCAGTCCCCACTCCGGCAACAAAAATATCCACCTTCCCGTCCGTATCCTCCCATATCTCAGGTCCTGTTGTTTCATAATGAGCCTGCGGGTTATATGGATTGCTAAACTGGCTTGGCACAAATCCGCCCACTTCCCCCGCCAGTTCGTTTGCCTTTTTTATGGCGCCTTTGGTTCCCCTGGAAGCAGGTGTCAGGACCAGTTCGGCGCCATAAGCCGCCAGAAGCCTTCTCCGCTCGATACTCATGGTTTCCGGCATCGTAATGATCAGACGGTATCCCCGCGCTGCTGCTACACAGGCAAGACCGATTCCGGTATTTCCGGATGTGGGTTCAATGATCACATCTCCCCTGTGCAGGATGCCTGCTTTCTCTGCTTCGTCTATCATCTTTACTGCGATCCGGTCTTTTACAGATCCGGCGGGATTCATGTATTCCAGTTTCGCCAGAAGCCTTGCCCTGAATCCGCCGCAAGCCATATATTCAGAAAGCTCCAGCAGAGGAGTCGATCCAACCATATCTGTAATTTTCTGATAAATTTTTGCCATGTTTTTCTGTTTCCTCTCTGTTTACACAACGGCCCCTGCTTTATATCTGGAACTCATAAGTTTCCGGAAGCCGGTACTGGGATGGTGTTACTCCATATTTTGCCTTAAATCTTTTCAGAAAATATCCCATATCTTTGTAATCCAGCGCACCTGCAATATCGATCACCTTCATCTTCGTATGCTTCAGAAGATAGGCTGCCCGTTTCATTTTTACTGTATTTACATAATCCACAAAATTCACTCCGATCTGAGCAGAAAAAACAGTGCTCAGATAAGAACGGTTCATGTAAAGCTCCTCCGAGATTGTCTTCTGTTTCAGGTCTCCTTCCGGTCTGCTTAAAATATAAAGGATCATATCATCCAGACCTTCCCCGTGAACCGGATACAGCTCAGAAAATTCCACAAAAAATGAATAAAAATCTTCCAGACTTTTCTTCAGACCGTCTTCGTATTCAAAATATTCGCTATCCTGGGGAAGATAATCCTCTTTAGCAAAATATAGCTGCAGCCATCCGTACTTTTCAAAAAGCTCCAGCATGACGCCATCCAGAATTCGTTTTATGTAGGAAAATGCTTCTCCCATATCCCTGTATTCTGACAATGTACTGTAAAGCATTTCATCCAGCCTGTCCTTTATGGAAAAATCCACATGTTCAAACAGATTTAATAGTTCCTCTTTCTGGCAGATTTCTTCTGCGATCTTCCCATGCTCTGCATTTTCTATTTTGCTGAACAGCGCGATAAACTGGCTGATCTCAAATGGAGCGACAAAATAATCATCTGCACCAAGAAGAAAGCTTTTTCTTACCGTTTTAAACTCCGCCGTCTGACTGACGATTGCCACAGCCTTACAGAGCTTTTCCTTTTTTATGGTTTCCAGGAGTGAGAGCGTATGATTATCCTGAGTGGCTTCCAGCAGCACCAGATGATATTTCTTTTCCCGCAAACCGGCGATCAGCTTTTCAAAATCATCTGTTATTTTGCAGATCTGAAACCCGGTAGAATCTCCCCAGATACGCAGCCGTTTTAATTCCTGCAGGATCGGTTCACTTTTCACTGCCAGCATTACTGTATACATTTGTTGCTTCCCCTTCATCCCTTATCTCCAAAAATTCCTTACAAACTTCCCCATTTTCCACATGAAAAGAATGAAGCACCGGGATTTCTTCCATAAGGGACAGGATCAGATAACTGGCTTTGGGATCATAGGCCAGCCTGATATCCTCCCGCGACGGGCGTGAAGGGGATGCGGGATGGGAATGCCAGTTTCCAAGCGGCTGAAGTCCCCTGCTTCGCATATCCTTCACTGCCTGAAGCTGTTCTCTGGGATCCAGCGAAAAATGCTCATTGGAAGCATCCGTATTCGTCAGATAATATACTTTCTCGATCCGCTTTTCTTCTTCATTTTCTATGCCGGCAATCAATCCGCAGGCTTCATCGGGAAGCTGTCCTCTGGCATGGGATATCATCTCTTCTGCATCCTGTTTCCGGATGATTATCTTTTTCATAATTCTCCCTGTTCCCTGTCATCCTATTTTATCTTCGCATACATTCAGTTCATAGTCAATAGGCTCTGTTATTACAGGATGATCCCCACAGACGGCACAATCATGTGTATCGCGTGGAAGTCTGATTTTTCTGAATTCCATCTTCAGAGCATCAAACGTCAGCAGATAACCGGTCAGAAGTTCTCCCTTTCCAATGATGTATTTCACCGCTTCCATTGCCTGAAGGCTTCCGATCACACCGCCCATTGCACCGATAACGCCGGCCTGTTTGCAGGTAGGCACTGCATCCTTTGGCGGCGGATTTTTGAATACACACCGGTAGCAGGAACCTTCTCCGGGAACGTACGTCATAAGCTGTCCCTGAAACCTTATGATTCCCGCATGGGAAAACGGCTTCTTTTCCAGAACACAGGCATCATTGATCAGAAATTTTGCCGGGAAATTATCGGTTCCGTCAATGATAAAATCATATTCCCTGATCAATTCCCGGATGTTGGAAGCATCCACAAACATATGATAGGTATTGACCTTTACATCCGGATTCATTCTCTCCATAGTCTCCCTCGCTGATTTCACCTTTGGTTTTCCCACATCCTCTGTTGAATGGATGATCTGTCTCTGCAGATTGGAAAGATCTACATCATCCGCATCCGCAATTCCTATGGTCCCAACGCCCGCTGCCGCCAGATACATAGCCGCCGGTGCCCCGAGACCTCCGGCACCAATGATCAGTACCTTTGCATTCAGAAGCTTTTTCTGTCCTTTTGCTCCCACCTCTTTCAATATGATATGCCGGGAGTAACGTTCTATCTGTGCATCTGTCAGTGCCATTCGCATCCACCTCCCATAAAATAAAGGAATTCCACATTATCTCCATCCTTTAAAACGGTATCTGCTTTTTTATCTGCGTCAACAAACTCATCATTTACGGAAACTGTCACATAGTCCGGCATCTCTACCCCTTCCAGTTCCATAAGCTCCGGCAATGTCAGATTATTTTTTACTTCTTTTCTGTTTCCTGCTACTGTAATATACATGTTTTTCGCTCCTTACACATTTCATTTTACCTCTGCAGCGCATCACCGCAGATGCATTATTTCCCTGTAAATAAGTCCAGCCAGTCCACCAGCTCCCGAATCTTTAGCGCTCCCGTCTTTCGCTGTACCTCCTGCCCGTCTCTGAAAACAATCAGGGTTGGTCTGGACAGGATTTCATATTCTTCCGTAAGCCCGGTCTCATAATTTGTGTTTACCTTATAGATCCGAAATCTGTTCGCCAGCAGTTCTTCCGCCTGCCCGAGAACCGACGCCAGTTTTTTGCAGGCGATACAGGAATCTGAATAAAACTCCACCAGCACGGGCAGATCATTTTTCAATACTTTCTCTTCAAATACATCTTTTCCAATTCGCTCTGCCATATACTATTCCCCCACCTTGCGGACATACAGGGTATAGGTGCCGTCTTCATTATCCTGAAGCTTCAGAATCTGATGCCCCTCCTCTTTCATGCTTCTTGGAACATTCTGTACCGGTTCTCCATCATTCATGCGGATTGCCAGCACCTCCCCGTCTTCCAGCTCATCCATAGCGACTTTTGCCTTTACAAATGTCATGGGACAAACCTTATCTGTAATGTCTGCCTGTTCGTCAAATTTTATCTCAGCCATGATATGCCTCCGTTATTGCTTTTCTGAATTCTTCTTCTCCTACTCTCTGCAGCATCAGCCGGAAACGCTCTCCCGAGTTGGCATTTTTTTCAAAATACTCAATGGCGGCATCTGTAACCCGGAACAGTGTCTCCTTATCTCTGATAATCGGAAGAAGCTGTTCTCCCTGATAAATCCTATTTCCAAACAGTCCGCCAAAGGACACCAGATATCCGCTTTCTCCTTCCCATGCATCGGTTGGACAGGATTTTACGCAGCGCCCGCAGTGGTTACATTTTTCTCTGTCAATAACCACTTTGCCCTCTTTCATAGACAACGCCTGTTCCCGGCAGGCCTTTACACAGACTCCGCACTGAATACATGCGTCTTCTTTGTAGTTCACAACCATGCCGCCTTTGATTCCCAGGTCATTTTCTTCTGCTTTCAGGCAGTTGTTCTGGCATCCGGTCACCCCAAACTTAAATTTGTGAGGCAACTCCTTTCCAAAATAGTGCGCATCCAGTTCTTTTGCCAGCTCATATGTATCAATACAACCGCTCGGACAGACTGCAGCCCCCTGACATGCGGTAACCGTCCGTACTCTCGGCCCGCAGACGCCTGGCTTTACGCCTCCTTCTGCCAGCTTCTCCTTTACCTCATCAATATCCTCAAAGCGGATAAATGGAATCTCGATTCCCTGTCTGGAGGTCATATGTACATAGCCTTTTCCGTACTGATCAGCAACCTCTGACACGGTTCTTATATTTTCGGCCGTCAGATTGCCTCCCACGACCTGAAGTCGAAGAGAAAAGTATCCTTTCTGCTTCTGTCTCATAAATCCACCCTTTTTTAGTGCTGAATAATCTGGTTTTTTCTCTGCCATTTTCTGTTCTCCTTTATCGTTTTTTCATGATCTCGATCGCCTGCCGGAAATCTTCGATCAGATCTTCTATATCTTCAATGCCGACACTGACCCGGATCAGGTCATCATAAACACCTGCTTCTTCCTTCTGTTTTTGTGTACTGTGAAGACTGATAGTGGAAGACGGATGTATCACCAGCGTTTTCGTATCTCCGATATTGGAAACCTTCAGTGCCAGCTTCAAATGATTGATCAGTGTAAAAGCATTTTCTCTGCTGCCGGTACGGATCGTAAAAATTGCTCCATATCCGTTTTCCAGCTGCTTTTGCGCTGTTTCATGCCAGAGACTGCTTTCCAGTCCGGGATAATTCACAGACATTTCCGGATACGATGACTGCATCCATGACGCAAGTTCCATTGCATTTTTGCATTGCCGTTCCATGCGAAGTCCCAGGGTTTCCAGCCCGATCAGATTCAGAAAGGCATTCTGAGGGGAAAGACAGGCGCCGAAATTCCGGTAAATCGTTGCCCGCATTCTGGAGATGTACGCCATAGGTCCATATTTTATGTAATCTCCTAAAACCGGATAGTTTTCTTTTGTCCATTTAAAATGGCCGCTGTCTGTCAGAATCCCACTGATCGCACTGCTGTTTCCGTTGATATATTTGGACGATGAATTCACTACAATATCCGCTCCAAGCTTCAGCGGCCGGATCAGATAAGACGTTGCTGTAGTATTATCCACAATGAGGGGAAGTCCACGCTTATGTGCCATTTCTGCGAGATGCCCGATGTCTGTCACATCCAGCCCCGGATTCCCGATGGTTTCGGCAAAGATCAGCTTTGTATGCTCATTGATCGCCTGTTCAAAAGCTTCCCAGTTATTGGTTTCTACAAAAACAGTATGAATTCCAAACGCTTCCAGATCCCGGAAAAGATCGATGGTTCCTCCATAAAGGCTTGCACTTGTCACAATTTCATCTCCGGACTGCAGGATATTCAAAAATGCGTGAGTTATCGCCGCCATGCCAGACGAAAAAGCCACCGAAGCCACACCTTCCTCCAGTTTCGTAATCCTGGCTTCAAAAGCTGTCACTGTGGGATTTCCTACTCTTGTGTAACAGTATCCCGGCGCTTTATTCTCAAATATCTTTGCCAGCCCTTCGGCATTTCTCTGTTCGAAAGCACTGGACTGGTATACAGGCGGCAGTGTTGATCCATATTTTTCCATCTCACTTTTTCCTGCATGGAGTACCGCTGTATGAAATTTCATATCCATCACCCCTTTCTCCCGCATTTCAGATAATTGATCGCAGATGCCGCTGCATTCGCACCATCAGACGCTGCTGTGATCACCTGCCGTAGCTTTTTTGTCCGAACATCGCCTGCCACAAACAGCCCAGGAGCTTCTGTGATACCGTCTTCTCCGGCAATCACGTATCCATTTGTATCTCTCTGAACGTAAGCTTTTATCATATCGGACGCCGGTATGGAGCCGACTGCCACAAAGAGACCGCTGACATAAAGCTTCCTGCCGTTATCAAGAACTATCGCCTCCAGTTTTTTATGCCCCTCCGCTCTTCTTACCGATGCTTCCGTGATGATCTCCACATTTTGTCTTTTTTTCAGGATTTCAAGAACAGCTCCGTTTCCTCTGAATTCTGCTCTTCTGTGGATGAGATATACCTTTCTGCACAGTTCCGAAAGATATAAGGCATCGTCCAGTGCCGTATCCCCGCCGCCGATTACCGCTGCTTCTTTTCCTGCATACAGAGAACCATCACAATACGCGCAGTAAGAAATTCCTTTTCCCAGAAACTCCGTTTCTCCCTGTACCCCCAGCGTTTTCGGCACTGCACCGGCCGCATACAGAATCGTTTCTGTCTCTATGGTTTTTCCCGAAGAAAGACAGAGAAGCCATCTGTCCCGATAGAAAATCCTTTCCACCTCATCCTCCAGAAATAAAACCCCCGCATCCAGAACCTGCTGCCGGAATCTGGCACCCAGCGTCTCCCCGGAAACCGACGGGACTCCCAGGTAATTATCAACGCAAATGCTCTGCGTGATCTGCCCCGTTCCTTCATATTCCTTTTCAATAACAATGACATTTTTTCCAGCTCTTTTCAGATATAAAGCCGCACTCAGTCCTGCCGGTCCGCTTCCCGTTACCACTGCCTCATACATTCCCTTTATCTCTCCATTGCGATTATCATTTTTGAAATTATAGCGGTAAAAATTGGTTTTGCCCATAGGATTTTTGTTCCATATCTGCCAAAATATACGGAATTTTGTTAGAAATTAGTCGCACGAAAGAACCTTTTTAGCAATTGATGGATATTTCTTATATATATACAAAAGACACCGCTTTCGCGGTGCCCTGACTTTTCTGTATTAAAAAGCGCCATTTCGGCGCATTTTATTTTTTATTGAAATTTCTGCTTTTATTGTACCTTTTTCTTATGATCCGTGCCAGTATGATCCACGGCGCTGCCAGAAGCAGCAACAGGGCTCCTGCAACCAGTCCTCCTGCCCCGTTTACACTAATCATCCACATTAATAAAATGACATATAACACTGCCAGTACTATTCCCAGGCTTTTCACTGCTTCCACCTCTCCCTGTATTCATATACTACCACGCAGAGAAGGCGGGTGCAAGCAATATTGCAGGAGCTTTCGTATATCATTAATCCTTTTTTTCCTTTCCCGATCCGGTTCAGTTCCAGGAATTCACCGTAGATCGTAAAAAGCAACAGGATATGATCTTGGCTACGTTTGAGTACCATACATTTTTATATCATTCTCAAACTTGTCCTGTGTTCATCAGCTCATACACCGCGTTTGAGTACCATACATTTTTACATCATTCTCAAACAAAAAACTGGAATCCCCTGCAGGTTAAATCGTT
>OKWJ01001891.1_pt1 | contig 12775 bp, 10 predicted proteins | sample 1607121 | NCBI WGS metagenome assembly OKWJ01 (sample SAMN04414080, study PRJEB24778) | human gut metagenome | material: faecal | host: Homo sapiens | reverse complement strand
CCGTGATACCGATATGGCTACTGAGATGGTTAAGTACTCCAACAACAACATCCTGGCTCAGGCAGGTCAGGCTATGCTGGCACAGGCTAACCAGTCTAACCAGGGTGTACTGTCTCTGTTACAGTAATCTTAACCACAGTTTGATCCAAAACATTATTAGAATTAGTTGTGTAAAAACTAACATAAAAAGGTTCCGCCGGAGGATTCCGGTGGAACCTTTTTGAGTGCAGACCAATCAGAAACGAAAGCATTAAAAAAGCAACCGCCTCCACCAAAGGTACAAGTTGCTTTTTTAGAACCATAAACTGAGGTGAACCGTTGCTGTACGGTAGCACTCTTTTTGTTATTAAATGCTATCACAAGGGTGTATTTTCGTCAATAGTTTTCATGATGTCATTTTTCATAAGTTGCACTTCGAATTCAGCAATTCCAGTGGAAGCTTTTTGCTGTGAACAGCCTGAAAATACCAGTAATACGGCACTTGGTAAAAATGCACAAACCCCAAATCCGTGAAAATAGCCAATTTCAACATACTCAATTTTGTATACTTATTTCGTAAAAATTCATAGGAAAACAGTCCTCTATACCTTATAATAAACGTGGGTGCTGCCAAAACGGTAAGCGGTTCGCCTTTCGCCAAAATGGGAACATTTTGAGAACTTCCAGTATTATCGGAGGTGATACGAATGGGAAATTTAACGAAAGGTACATAAATGATAGAAACAGTGGTTGGCGCTGTTGGTATTGTAGTTACGATGATCAGTATTATCGTGACCGTGATCAGTATCGTGCAGACCAGTCAGAAACGAAAGCATTAAAAAAGCAACCGCCCACCAAGCCAAGGTATCGGTTGCTTTTTTAGAACCATAAACTGAGGCGAACCGTTGCTGTACGGCAGCACTCTTTTTGTGCCTTAATACTAACACTTTTTTTACGATGCGTCAACGTTTTTCGCATACTTGCAATCATTCTGCAAATGCTATAGACTAAGAGTAATCTACATTGATCTGAAAACAGTAAAGGAGACCACTATGTGCACAGCAGCAACTTATAGATCGCAGGATTTTTATTTTGGCAGAACTTTTGATTATGAATTTAATTACGGAGAAGAAGTGGTGGTGACACCGCGTAATTACTCTTTTCAATTACGGCATCAGAATGCACTGACTGAGCATTATGCCATGATCGGTATCGCTCATATGGTAGGGGATTATCCGCTGTATTATGATGCGGTCAATGAAAAGGGTCTGGGTATGGCAGGTCTTAATTTCGCGGGTAACGCCGTATATCGTAAGCCCAAGGAGGGCAGAGACAATATCGCACAGTTCGAGTTCATTCCCTGGATCCTGGGACAGTGTGCTACGGTGCAGGAAGCCCGGACGCTGTTAGCCCACATCAATCTGGTGGATACGCGGTTCAGCGAGCAGTTTCCGACATCACAGCTGCATTGGATTCTGGCGGACAGGGACGAGGCAATTACGATAGAGGCAGTCGAGGAAGGACTGAACATCTATGATAATCCCGTAGGAGTATTGACGAACAATCCTCCCTTTGACAAGCAGCTGTTCCGGCTGAATGACTACAGTTATCTGTCTCCGGATCAGCCGGTGAACCGTTTCTCAGAGCAGCCTTTTGACAAGCAGATGTTTAATCTTAACAACTATATGAATTTGTCACCGAAATCACCTAAAAACAATTTTTCGGATAAGTTGAATTTGAATATGTACAGCCGTGGCATGGGAGCCATGGGGCTGCCCGGTGATCTGTCCTCTGCCTCGCGTTTTGTCCGGGTGGCTTTTACGAAAATGAATTCTGTATCGGGAACCTCGGAGTCTGAAAGCGTCAGTCAGTTTTTCCATATCTTAGGAAGTGTGGCTCAGACGAGAGGGTGCTGCCGTCTGGAAAACGGTGAGTATGAGATCACCATTTATACTTCCTGCTGTAATGCAGACAGGGGGATTTATTATTACACTACCTATGAGAACCACCAGATCACAGCCGTGGATATGTACCGGGAGAACCTGGATGGGGAGATCCCTGTGCATTATCCCTTGGTGCAGGGAGAGCATATCTTACTGCAGAATGCGGCAGATACAACGGAGGAAAATCTGTAAATGGATGTAGAACAGAGAGAACATGTAGTGTCCGGCTTCGCCTTCTATTCCGAGAAGGATGCCGGACTTGCGGAGCAGGAACGGCAGAAGATCGCCTATCTGGATAAGCACATTGATCATGCGGATATGCAGTCGGTTCTTGCCATATATAAAAAAGCGCTGGAAGACCGGGTGTTCCGTACTCCGGTGGGACTGGAGTATCTCAGGGAGCTGCAGGGAGAGCTGCGCGCCCGGGGAGAAGAACTGGGGGAGGAAGTACCTCCGATACCTCTGTGGACGAACTTTGCCGATGTCAGGACGAAAACGTCCCCTGCCAGAAGACGGATCCAATCGATGCCGGAAGATGGGGGCAAAAAGGCGGGGCTCCACCTGTCAGTGATCATGAACATCGTGATGATTGTGGCGATCATTGCCATGTTTGTGATCACATTGAACTCCGACCAGCCCAATATCCTGAATTACGAGCGGAATCTTCAGAATAAATACGCTTCCTGGGAACAGGAACTGACCCAGAGAGAGCAGACAGTGCGGGAAAAAGAGAGAGAACTACATATAGAAAATACAGGAAATACAGGGAATACGGAGACCAAGGTTTCACAGAATTGACATATTTTCGCGCTATACTATGTCTACAACAGAAAGGTGAGGGTATGTATGGACAGACTGAAAATACTGGTAGTAGATGATGAGAGCAGAATGCGTAAACTGGTCCGTGATTTCCTGGTGAAGAGTAATTTTGAGGTGCTGGAGGCCGGAGACGGCGAGGAGGCACTGGATATTTTTTATAAGGATAAGGATATTGCACTGATCATTCTGGATGTGATGATGCCGAAAATGGACGGCTGGCAGGTATGCCGGGAGATCCGTGTGAATTCCAAAGTTCCTATTATTATGCTGACAGCCCGCGGCGATGAGAGAGACGAGCTGCAGGGCTTCCAGCTGGGAGTGGACGAGTATATTTCCAAGCCATTCAGCCCCAAGATCCTGGTGGCGCGGGTAGAAGCGATCCTGCGCCGGACGAACCAGTTAGGGCAGGACGAAGCACTGACCTGCGGTGGGATCACTGTGGATAAGACAGCGCACCGCGTGATCATAGACGGCAAAGATGTGGACTTAAGCTATAAAGAATTCGAGCTTCTGACCTATTTTATGGAAAATAAGGGAATCGCCCTGTCCAGAGAGAAGATACTGAACAATGTATGGAACTATGATTACTTCGGGGATGCCCGTACCATTGATACCCATGTGAAGAAGCTGCGCAGCAAGCTGGGCGAGGAAGGCAATCTCATCAAGACCATATGGGGAATGGGGTACAAAATGGATGAAACAGCGGAATAAACAGCAGAAGAAAAAAGTGCATTCTATCAGGGGACAGTTCGCCTGGATATTTATCGGGCTGATGATCGGGACGATCCTGTTGTGCCTGCTGCTGAATTACATGTTTTTAGGCAGAGTCTATATGCAGAGCAAGATGGATGTCATTCACGATGCTTATGAGACGATCAAGCAGGCGGCGGAGAGCGACAGCTATGGTTCCGAGGAATTCGCCAGGGAGCTGGATGACGTATGCAGAAGCTATAACATGACAGTGTGTGTCATGGACGTGAATTCCAACATGAAATATGTATCCATCAACGGCGGTGAGAGACTGGAGAATCGTCTGATCGGCTATGTGTTCGGCTTCCGAACGTTTCCGGATAATGAGCGGGTCATCGAGAACGGTGATGACTATGTGATCCAGAGAACCGGGCAGGAGAATAAGGAATATTTAGAGATCTACGGCAGGCTGAACACCGGAATTTCTTTTATCATGCAGACACCACTCTCCAGTATTCAGGAGAGTGCTAAGATCGCCAACCGTTTTTACGTGTTGGTCGGCTGCCTGGGAGCATTGGCAGGCGGTATCATTATCTGGTTTGTCTCCAGACGTGTGACAAAGCCGATCCTGGAGCTGAACGATATCTCACAGCGGATGGTACAGCTTGATTTTGAAGCAAAATACCAGGGCAGGGCGCACAATGAGATCGATCTGCTGGGAGAGAACATTAATAAACTGTCCGATTCCCTGGAACAGACGATTTCGGAACTGAAGACTGCGAATAATGAGCTGCAGCGGGATGTGGAGAAAAAGGAAGCTGTCGATGAAATGCGTAAGGAGTTCCTGGCGAATGTCTCCCATGAACTGAAGACCCCCATCGCTCTGATCCAGGGCTATGCGGAAGGACTGCAGGAGGGCGTCAATGACGATCCCGAGAGCAGACAGTTCTACTGTGATGTCATCGTGGATGAAGCGGCGAAGATGAACAACATGGTGAAAAAGCTTTTGACGCTGAACCAGCTGGAATTCGGTAACGATGTGGTGACTATGGAGCGTTTCGACATTACGGCGCTGGTGAAAAATTATATCCAGTCGGCGGCAATTCTGACCAAACAGAACGATATCACGGTGCGGATGGAAAACTATCCTCCAATCTATGCCTGGGCGGATGAATTTAAAATAGAAGAAGTATTTATGAACTTTTTCTCCAACGCGGTGAATCACTGCGAGGGTGAGAAGATCATTGATGTCAAAATGGAGCAGAAGGATGGCAGGGTGCGCGTATCGGTATTTAATACCGGCAAGCCGATCCCGGAGGATTCCATCGGCCACATCTGGGAAAAATTCTATAAAGTAGATAAAGCCAGAACCAGAGAATACGGCGGCAGCGGTGTGGGACTGTCCATCGTGAAGGCAATCATGGATTCCATGAACCAGCCTTACGGTGTGATCAATTACACCAACGGTGTGGAATTCTGGTTTGAATTAGAGACAAAATAATGATTTTAAAAGGATATATTTTTATATGAGGGAAGAACAGATGCAGGAGGCACCGGTAAAGGTGCTGTTAGTCGGTGTGGACATTGGGCAAGAAGCGGATTTTGAGCATTCCATGGAAGAGCTGGCAAGTCTGGCAGAAGCCGCGGAGAAGGAAGTCGTGGGTCAGATCGTACAACGGCTGGACCATGTGAACAAAGCATTGTATATCGGAACGGGCAAGGTGGATGAGGTACGCAGACTGGCGGAGGAGAGAGGTGCACAGGAGGTCGTATTCGACAATTCCCTGACGCCTTCGCAGGTGAGAAATCTGGGGAAAGAGCTGGAGCTTACCGTTATTGACCGTACAAACCTGATCCTTGACATATTTGCCATACGGGCACAGACCAGAGAAGCCAAACTGCAGGTGGAGACAGCAAGACTGCAATATATGCTTCCGAGACTGGTAGGTATGTACGATGCACTGAGCCGTCAGGGCGGCGCCAGCGGCAGCATGAGTAACAAGGGTACCGGTGAGAAAAAGCTGGAGCTGGACAGACGTAAGATCGAACACCGGATCACGGAACTGAAAAAGGAGCTGGAAGATGTCAGCAGGACCCGGGATGTGCAACGCAGGAAAAGACAGCAGTCCCGGACTCCGCAGGTGGCGCTGGTGGGCTATACCAATGCGGGAAAGTCTACGATCCTGAATCGTATGGTGGAGCAGTTCGGAGAGCTCCCGGAGAAGACAGTCATGGAAAAAGATATGCTGTTCGCCACATTGGAGACCAGCGTCCGCAGTATAGATACGGGGCATAATAAGCCATTTTTCCTGACGGATACGGTTGGGTTCATTCATAAGCTGCCTCACGGTCTGGTAAAGGCATTCCGCTCGACTCTGGAAGAGGTAAAATACGCAGATCTGCTGGTCCAGGTGGTGGATTTTTCCGATGAAAATTACAGACAGCAGATGCAGGTCACTGCCGATACTCTGAAGGAACTGGAAGCAGGTGACATTCCGCAGATCGTGGTGTATAATAAAGCAGACAAATGCGGCATGGAACCGCTGCCGCAGAAGAGACAGGAGCACTGGTATCTCGCCGCAGGGCAGAATACCGGTATCCGTGAACTGGCAGAAGCCATTGAGCAGCAGGTCTATGTGGATAATGTGGATTGTACTTTCCTGATCCCGTACAGCGCGGGGAATGTAGCTTCCTATCTTATGGAAGAGGCGCAGGTTTTTTCTACGGAGTATAGGGAAGACGGTATTTTGATCCATGCGGATTGCCACAGGCAGGACATGGAGAGATACAAAGATTACGTGGTGCAATAGATCATGCAATGCAGGGAGGATATTATATGGAACAGAATACACAGCAGGACAGAGCAAAGCTTTTGGAACAGCAGGCAAGGGAATACCTGATGCGTTCCAATGATCCGATTTTTACACAGTATGTACAGCAGTTGATTCCCAGAATACAGAAGCAGCCCCAGTATGTGGAGCAGTTACAGGCAGAGCTGGATAAAAGCGTGGAATACTGGCACCAGAGACAGAAACTGAATGCGGAAAGAGCAGAAAGTGCTGCCGCAGGGCAGATACAGGAGTCCGTACAGCCTTCTACACAGGAGCCCATGCAGAAACAGCCGATAGGGCAGGCTGTTGGGCAACCGGCAGGACAGTTCACTGGGCAGCCGACAGGACAGTTCGCTGAGCAACCGAGAGGACAGTCCACTGTGCGGCCGGCAGCAGAGACAGCAGTACCGGGGACGAAGAAAAAGCAGAATGCGGAATATTTCATTGGAACCATTGCTCTTTCTGTGATGGGAGGCGTATTTATCCTGACAGCCCTGGTGCTGATGGGAATGTATTTCATGAACGGATGGATCAAGGGAATCTCTCTGTATGTGGTATCCCTGGGCGTAGTGCTGTTAGCAGAGCTGTTGATCCGGAGAAAATTACCGAAGCTTGCACAGATATTTTCGGCGATCGGCATGGCAGCTTTGTACCTGTCCACCATGATCAATACGCTATCCTTACATAATTTCGGAATGCTTCCCGCAGCTTTGATCATTGGTGTGATCACCGTAGGCACGGTATTGCTGAGCCGGAAACGGGATTCGCTGATCCACAGACTGCTGGGGATTGCTTCCTGCTGGCTTTGCGCCTATCCGTTATCCATGTCCTCCGGGTTATCGATGGCGGAGGTCCTGATGGTAATGGGATTGATCCTGATTCTGAGTATATTGTGCGCCTGCGTACCGGTGCACAGATTCCATACGGCATCACAGCTGATCCTGTTTGCCAGTACCACAGTGCTGTTTCCGATGGTTGTAGGCTGCGTCGTGTGGACACAGAGCATGTCGGTTGGTGTTGGAGTTGCCGCTTATAGTGTATTTTTCCTGATAGCTCATCTGATACTGATGGCACAGACCCGTTATGCGCAAATAGAAAAGCAGGCCGGACATGTGGTGAAAAGCGGAGGACTGCTTGCAGTATACATCGCATTTATTCTGGTATCCGGAATCATGACGGGTGCGGGTATGGATGATTATTGGAGAGCAGCAGAGACGGATGGATATATAGGCATTTTTGCCCTGACCGGAATCGCATTTGTTATCACAATACTGACTGTGATCGCTTTGCGGAAGGCGGAAAAAGGATGGCAGAAATGGCTTCCGTGCTATTTCTTTAGTTTCGTGACTTTCTGTGGATTTTCAGTGATAGAGAATGATTGGGGAATTGTGATCTGTGCTACGGTATTGCTGATAGCAGTAAAAATACTGTCACGTCTGGCAAAAGGGGGCCTTGCTGCACTGGATGCCATCCTTACTACGGTATATTGTATCCTGCTTCTGATGAACGGGAAGGAGATCCCTTATGCTTATGTACTTTTGGCGGGAACGATCCTCAGTATGTTCCTTGTGCATGAATGGAGTACCTACCAGGAGATCGTGCTGACTTTTTCACTGGCATTTTTTGCTTTGGCGCATTTGATGCCTATGATAAAGCTGCCGGCATTTTCCGGAATTCTCTTCGTGAGCATTCTGCTGTTCAATAATGTGAATTGTATGCGGGGTAAGGGAATCCTCGTATTTAACGTATTCGTACTGATCGGACAGGTCGGAGCACTGATCGGTCTGGCAGACCCGGTATATCGGAATTCCTACATTACTTATTTATGTATGTTTGTGTTTGTGCTGGCTTATCTGGTACTGACCCTGCAGGAAAAATATTATAAGAACTTTAAACACAGAGAACTGATCCTTGTGATATTCCTGACCTATATGGCACTGATCGTCAAGACAAATATTCCTGTGATCAACAGTATTCTGATCATGCTGATCGCGCTGGTAAGTGTGACTGCAGGTTTCGTAAAAAAGGATAAGCCCGTCAGAATCTATGGTTTAGTGCTTTCTTTGTGTACTTGTGGTAAAATAGCTTTATATGATTACTGGGGCGCACCAATCCTGCAGAAGACCATACTTTTCTTCGTGGTAGGTGTAATTGCTCTTGTAATTGCCGGAATCTATATTATACTGGAAAAGAAATGTAATGAGTGATGTAAGAGCCAGCAAGAAAGAAAAAGGAACAAAATTATGACAGGACGTAATAAAAACATTGTATGCGGAGCCTTATTATGCACAATGATGTTATCCATGACAGCCTGCGGTAACGAGATCCCGGATCTGACGGAAGAGGAATCCCAGCGGGTCGGAGAGTATGCGGCAGTGACACTGCTAAAATACGATGCCAATAATCGCAGCCGCCTGGTAGATCCCGAAATGGTGATCGCCAAATTGGAAAAGGAAGCGGCGAGGGAAGCAGCAAAAGCAGCACAGGAAGAGGCGAAAGCAGAAGAGACGGGTAGTACCGGTACCACGGAAGTGACGATGCCTACGGCGCAGGAAGATATTACTGCCAGCATGGAAGAATTTTTTGGACTGCCGGAGGGTGTCAGCATTACCTATGAGGATTATATGGTAACAGATTCTTATCCCGAGGACGGGGCTACGGATGAGTATTTTGAATTGGATGCATCCACTGGGAAGAAACTGCTGGTGCTCAGATTCTGTCTGACGAATGGAACAGAGCAGGAAGAGAAGATCGATCTGCTGAATACGAACTCCAGATATATTATTACAGTGAATGACAGCATCAGGGCAAATGCACTGACTACCATGCTGCCGAATGACATGTCTACCTATGAGGAGACACTGGAACCCGGACAGTCACAGGAACTGGTACTATTACTGGAAGTAAACGAAGATGTGGCAGGTGCCGTACAGACGATAGCACTTCGTCTTAAAAATGCATCAAATGAATATACAATTCAACTATTGTAGATATTTTTTGAAAAAAATAAAAAAATTTTTTACATTTTTTTGTAAAAAACTCTTGACAAACTAAAAAATCGGGTATATAATATTGGCGAAAGTCAAAGAAAGTCAAACTTTTGAGACGCGGAGTTGTCCGTTTTAAGAGCGCGGCTTTATATGAGCTTTCAAATCTGTCGCGCGGCGCCGTTGCGTAAGCGGAAAAAAGCAGGCGGCGCGGAAAAAAGGAGGTAATAAAGTGGCTAATTTAAGTGATTTAATAGAGGCGTTCTTACTTAGAACGCTGGGCGAAGACGATATGTTGCAGATAAGCCGTAACGAGCTTGCAAATTATTTTTCGGTGGCGCCCAGTCAGATAAATTATGTGCTGTCTACGCGATTTACCCCCGACAGAGGTTATACGGTAGAATCGCGTCGCGGCGGCGGCGGCTGCGTTACCGTGGTGCGAATCCACGGCAGCGGCAACCAGATGGTTCAGGAGGTTATGCATATGCCCGTCAGCAAGGGCATAAGCTATCCGAAGGCCTGCACCGTCGTCGACAGACTTAAAGACGGCGGAATTGTGTCGGAGCGGGAGGCGCGGTTAATTAAGGTGGCGCTGAGCGATAAGGCGCTCGTTATGCCCGCGGCGGCGCAAAAGGACACGCTTAGAGCCGGCATACTGAAAAACATACTGGTCGAGGCCTTAAAGTGCGGATGCGACGGCAAAGCGGAGGACAACGCCGCCGGCAAGGAAAACGCCGGCGTTAAGGCGGATAAAGATAAAAAGGAGGAATAAATTATGTTGTGTGACGATTGCGGAAAAAATCAGGCGACTTATCATGAAATAAGAAAAATAAACGGACGCACCACGCAGGTTCATCTGTGCGAGCAGTGCCGCCGTAAGCACGGGTACGACGTCCTGCCGCTTAGCGGTATGGGCGATATTCTGGGCAGTTTCAACGAATTCTTCGGCACCCCGAATATAGAAAACGACACGTGCGAATACTGCGGGACCAACCTTAACGATTTTTTGAGCACGGGTTATCTCGGATGCGAACACTGTTACGACAGGTTCAGCCGTTCGATACTGCCGCAGCTTAAACAGATGCAGCGCAAAGTTCAGCACGTGGGCAAAATTTCCGGCAAGAAGAACAGTGAACCCGTCAGCGAGTATGCGCGCCTTAAAGCCGAGCTGGACAAAGCCATCGAGGTGGAAGATTACGAAAAGGCGGGCAGAATAAACGAACAGCTTAAAAAACTGAAGGAGAACAGACAATGAGCGCTCAGGACATTATATTAAAAAGCAAAATAACGCTTTCACGCAATGTCAAGGGATATCAGTTTCCTTCAAGGCTGCGCGATACGAGAGCTAACATCATAGCGAACGGCGTGTACGAGGCGGTGGCGGCCAACGGCGGCTACGACCTTTACAAAATGGCTCAGATATCCGACGTAAAATCGCGCCGGCTGCGCGAGGACGGACTGATATCGGACAGGCTGCTTGCCAGTCCTTACGGCAGCGTCATAGTCAGCGACGACAAGAGCGTGGCGGTCATGATCAACGAGGAAGACAACGTCGTCGAGCAGTGCTTTTCCAAGGGACTTTCGCTGGAAGAGGCCTATTCCGTCATTGACGCGATAGACGACAAAATCGCCGGGAAACAGGAATTTTGCTTTCACCCTAAGCTGGGGTATCTTACTTCCTGTCCGGACAGCGTAGGAACGGGCATGCACGCCTCGGTAACGCTGTTTTTGCCGGCGCTTACGCTTAGCAAGAGTCTCGAACAATGCATCGCCGCCGTGTCGCGTCTCAACGTTTCGCTTAAAAGCGTTTACGACGAAAACATAGAGGCGTATCTTTATACGGTGACCAACCAGGACACTCTGGGCGTGACGGAAAAGGAAATAATAGACCTTGTCACGACTGCCGCCAATCATCTCGCCGAGGCGGAAGAGCGCGCCCGCAAAATGCTTAAAATTTCTTCGGAGGCGGAAGTGCGCGATAAATCCATGCGTTCGATGGGAATACTTAAAAACGCTTACAAAATATCCGCCGCCGAAATGCTGCAGCTCATCACATGGGCAAAGATAGGCGCGTATTACGGTTTTATATCTCCCGACTGCGACAAAATGGACGAGCTTGCGGAAAAACTTCTGCCGGCCGCCGTTTCGGAAGCGGTGGGAGACAGCGGCACCGACCCCGACATATATCGCGCCGAAATATTGAGAAAATCATTATAAATTAAATTTAACGTTATACACAGATAAAGGAGGTGTTAATTATGAGATTACCTTATTCCGAAAATGCAAAAAAAGTACTGATAGAGGCCGAAAACATCGCGGCGTCTTACAGCAATCCTTCGGTGGGCACCGAACACATACTGTACCGTCAACGAGCAATGCACTGCCGGAAAGCTGCTTAGAAAATACGGCGTCAACGCCAACTACTTTGAAAGATACTTTATCAACAAAGCCGGCATTACGCTGGGGCGGCTGGGCTTTACGACCAGCGCGGCAAACGCTCTCGTCAACGCCGAACGTCTTGCCATGAAATTCGGCAGCAAGGTCATAGGCACCGAGCAGATTTTGTACTGCCTGCTGGTTGATCCGTCCAGTGCGGCGGCGGCAATACTCAGCAATTTGGGCGGGGACCAAAACGAACTTATTTCCGAACTCGAACAGTATATAGACGGCGAAGAGGAGGCCGAAGAGCATACCTCCGAGGGCGGCGACGGCAAACTGCCCACCGAACTTAACGATTTGGGTATCGATCTGACCAAACGCGCCCGCGAAAACAAGCTCGATCCCATCATAGGCCGTCACGAAGAAATAGAGCGGATAATTCAGATTCTTTGCCGTAAGACAAAGAACAACCCCGTGCTTATCGGCGAACCGGGCGTAGGTAAGAGCGCTGTGGTAGAAGGGCTCGCCCGCGCGATAGTGGAAGGCAACGTACCCGAACTGCTTAAAAACAAGACGGTGTTCGCGCTGGACATGGGTTCGCTGGTGGCGGGCACCAAATACCGCGGAGCGTTGGAAGAAAAGCTTAAAAGCGCGATAGATATTATACGCAAACAGGGCAATATCATCGTTTTCATAGATGAGTTGCATACTCTCGCCCAGGCGGGCAGCAAGGAAGGCGAAGTTTCGCCGGCGGATATCTTAAAGCCGTATCTTGCCCGCGGCGAACTGCAGACAATAGGCGCCACGACGACGGAAGAATACCGCAAATTCATCGAAAAAGACAAGGCGCTCGAACGTCGTTTCCAGCCCATTATGGTAGCTCCGCCGTCGGTAGACGAGACGATAGAGATATTAAAGGGCCTCAAAGACAATTACGAGGCGTTCCACAAGGTCAAAATATCCGACGACGCCATCGTTGCCGCCGCAAAACTTTCGGACAGATATATTACCGACAGATTCCTGCCCGACAAAGCCATCGACCTTATCGACGAGGCGATGTCGCGCGTAAAGGTTTCGAGCACCACCGTGCCGGACAGCTTTAAAAAGCAGCAGGAAAATCTCGAAAACATAAAGGGCATGCTTGCCG